>Ga0209212_1000291_pt1 | contig 103733 bp, 97 predicted proteins | sample RifGroC2_FD_183996 | JGI IMG/M metagenome (GOLD analysis project Ga0209212, IMG submission 183996) | Groundwater microbial communities from Rifle, Colorado, USA - Groundwater C2 (SPAdes) (version 2) | ecosystem: Environmental > Aquatic > Deep subsurface > Groundwater | place: Rifle, Colorado... | reverse complement strand
CCAGTTGATCATCTGCTGGCCCCTGGCGTCGGTAGAGTAGATCTTGGCGCGGCCCTTGCAGACGGTGTAGATGCCCAGCGGCTGCTGGCATTCGTTGTAAATTTCTTCCTCGTCCGTGAATTTGCGGCCGAGCTTGAGCGCGTTCCATTCTTTCTGCGTCTCGGCGTCCAGCCGGACGACGAAACAATTCTGCTTGAAACGGCAGTTCATGCAGTCAGGTGCCTGTTGTTTTGTGAATCTTTCCATTTTTCCCCCACCCGCCTTTGCGGGTTCACTCTATTATAACTTATTTGCCCCCCCGTCGTCATTTGCTAAACTATGGAGGTCCGGAGCGCCGGAACGACCCATGTTAAAGGACCTGAAATCCCTCGGCAAAGAATCCCTGATCTACGGGCTGTCCACCGTGGGCGCCCGCCTGCTCAATTTCATCCTGCTGCCGTTCTACACCCATTACCTGCTGCCGGCCGAGTACGGCATCGTGGCCGCCGTCTTCTCCTATATCGCTTTCCTCAACATCGTCTACCATTACGGCATGGACCAGGCCTACATGCGCCATTACGCCGACCGGGAGAAGGCCTTCCCTTCGGCTTTCGCCTGCCTGGGCGTTACCACGCTGCTGCTGAGCGTGCTGCTCTGCGGCTTCTCCGGCTTCTGGGCCGCGGCTTCCGGCATCGGCGCGGAGTACGGTCGCCTGGTCTGGTACGGCGCGGCCATCCTGCTGCTCGACACCATCACCATCATCCCCTTCGCCGACCTGCGGATGCGCCACCGCCCGCTGCGCTTCGCCGGCATACGCACCGCCTCTATCGTCGTCAACGTGGCGCTCAACGTGCTGTTCCTGAAATACCTGGGCCTGGGGCTGGAGAGCGTTTTCCTGGCCAACCTGATCTCCTCGGCGGCGGCGGCCCTGCTGCTGGCCCCGGAACTGCTGGCCTTCGCCCCCCGTGTGGATCTGCCCGTCCTGCGCAATCTGCTGGCTTTCGCCCTGCCGCTGCTGCCGGCCGGGCTGGGCTCCATGGCGGTGCAGGTGCTGGACCGCCCTATCATGCTGCACCTGGCCGACACGGCCTCGGTGGGCGTGTACCAGGCCAACTACCGCCTGGGCATCTTTATGATGCTCCTCGTCAGCATGTTCGACCAGGCCTGGCGGCCCTTCTTTATAGAGCGTTCCCACCGCCCCGACGCGCCGCGGATCTTCGCGCGCGTGCTTACTTATTTTGTCTTCGGCGGGCTGTGGGTGTGGCTGGCGCTGTCCTTCTTTATAGGCGACCTCGCCCGGCTGCGGGTGGCCGGCGTGAACCTGATCCACCCCGACTACTGGAGCGGCCTGGGCATAGTGCCGCTGGTGCTGGGCGCCTACCTGCTAAACGGCGTCTATGTAAATTTCCTCGCGCCGGTGATCATCGCCAAGAAGACGGGCGTAATTCTTAGCGTAACTCTGGCCGGCGCCGCGGTCAGCATAGCCGCCAACTTCGCGCTGATCCCGCCTTTCGGCATGTTCGGGGCCGCCTGGGCCGTCTTTATCTCCTACCTGGTCATGGCCGTCATGATCTACCTGCGCGGGCGCAGTTTCTTCCCCGTGCCTTACGAGTTCGGTCGTCTGGCCGGCGCCCTGGCCGCGGCGGGGGTCTGCGCCGTACCTTTCTTGTTCTTCTCGCCGGAAGGCGTGCCCGGGTTGCTGCTGCGCCTGGCCGCCCTGGCCGCTTTCCCGCTCTTGCTCTGGTATACCGGCCTGGTGCTGCCGGAAGAGAAGCTGGCCGCCCTGCGCGCCAAGGTGAAGACCAAGGTGTTCGAAATAAAATAGGGACAGCGCCCTATTTCCACCCCCGCACAGCTTAGCGAATGGGGCAGCGGAAATAGGGCGCTGTCCCTATTTTTCCTGCTGGAGTTTGCCGAAGGCGGCGACGCCGAGGGCGGTGGTGATGAGGCAGAAGAGGGCTATGGCGCCGAGGTCGGTCCATAGGGTGAAGTAACCCTTGCCGAGCATGATGATGCGGAACAGGTCCACGCAGTAGGTGACGGGGTCGAAGAGGCTGATGACTTTTATGTAGGGCGCGGCGCCGGCCAGGTCGAAGAGGGCGCCGCTGAAGAAGAAGAGGGGCCAGGTGAGAAAACTCATGACCAGGCCGAAGCCTTCCATGGACTTCATCCTGGCGCCGATGGTAAGGCCCATGTTGGTGATCATGTAGGAGATAGGGAAAGCCGCCAGCAGGCACAGCAGCACCTGCAGCGGATTCTGCGGCAGTATAAAGAACGCGCCTATCACCAACAGCAGCAGCGTCTCTATGAGCGCGCCCAGCATGCCGCCCAGCGACTTGCCAAAGAACAGCGTGGCGCGCGAGATGGGCGCGGCCAGCACCTCTTTCAGGAAATCCAGCCGCTTGTCCCAGATAATATAGAGCCCGTAGGTGATGGACGTGAACAGGATCACCATGGCCATGATGCCCGGGAAGATGTACTGCTGGTAGGTAAAGCCCGGCACGGGGCTCTGGCCCTCGGCCATGCCCTTGCCCATCACGAACAGGAACAGCAGCGGCGAGATGAGGATGGAGATGATGCGCTCTTTCTCCCGCAAGAAGATCTTGGCTTCGCGCAGCAGCAGGGCATAGACGGCGTTGAAGTTTATCATATCAGCGCCTCGTGCTATGGTTGACGGCGATGCGCTCGAAGATGCCTTCGGCCTTCTCGTCGGCGTCGTCCGTGATCTGCTGCCCCGCGAACTTAAGGAAGACGTCGTCCAGCGTTACGCGGCGCACTTCCACCTCGTCTATCTTGCCGCCGGCGTTGAGCAGGGCCTGCAGGTTGGCGCCCGAGTCCTCGATGCTGATCTTAAATCGGGAATTTTCCTTCTCCACGCTTTTTACAAAGGGCAACGCCCTGACGGCGGCCTCGTCCAGCTCTCCCTTGATGAAGACCAGGTCCTGGCCCACCTTGCGCTTCAAGGCCTCCGGCGTGTCCAGCTCTATGATCTTGCCGCGGTTGATGATGGCTATGCGGTCGGCCAGGCTGTCGGCCTCTTCCATGTAGTGAGTGGTGAGGATGATGGTGGTGTTGTGGGCTTCTTTAAGCTCGCGGATATGGGTCCACACCGCCTTGCGGCTGGCCGGGTCCAGGCCGAGGGTGGGCTCGTCGAGGAAAAGGATCTTCGGGCTGTGGATGAGGCCGCGGGCTATCTCCAGACGCCGCCGCATGCCGCCGGAAAAAGTCTTTACCAGACTTTCGGCCCGGTCGGAAAGCTTTACCAGCGCCAGCATCTGGTCTATCTTGGGGCCGATCTCGCGGCGCGGCATGCCGTAGAGCATGGAGTGCAGGTACAGGTTCTCGCGGGCGGTCAGCAGGTCGTCTACGCTGGGTTCCTGGAAAACTATGCCGATATTGCGGCGCACCGCCAGCGGCTCCTTGTTAATGTCGCGGCCGGCCACCAGCGCCGTGCCCGAAGTCGGGTGCACCAGCGTGGAGAGCATGCTGATGAGCGTGGTCTTGCCGGCGCCGTTGGGCCCCAGCAGGCCGAAGACCTCCCCCTCCGGTATCTCCAGCGAAACGCCGGCCACCGCCGTAACTTCGGCGTAGCGTTTTACCAGGTTGTCGGTCTTTATTGCGGCCATAAGTACAATTCTAGCAAATCCAAAAAAGATCCCCGCCGTAGCGGGGATCTTTTTTACTGCGTTTAAGGCTTTTAGAACAGCAGGCCGAAGCTGGCGGCCACGCCCACCTTGGCTGGTATCTCGCTGTCGTCGAGGGTGGTGCGCTCGCTGGAGACCACGCCCGACACGTCGAAGTGCATGAACAGCATGTTCAGGCCGGTGCCCAGGGTGTAGGCCATCTTGGAGTCCTTCTCGGCGAGGTTCTTCATAATGCCCGCGCGCAGCGGGATATTGAAGGCCTTGCGGTTGAAGATGTTGATCTCCGTGCCCATCGCCAGCTGGCGCGAGTCGAAGCCATTCACCGGGGTCTTGTTCTTGGTGAGGTCCATGTCCAGGGCCAGGGTCCAGAACTTGGCCGGGTTGAGCGCGAAGCCCAGGCGCACCTGGCGGTCCAGGTCGTAGTCGCCGCCCGCGGGCGTGTCGAACGACGGGCTGTTGATGTTGCGCATCACCAGGCCGATCTTGGGGCTGAGCGGGGCCTTGGCGTAGGTCTGCTTAACGTCCCACAGCAGGCCCAGGTCGGCCGCGGGCGCCCAGCTGGACTTGCTATTCTCCATCATATCTTTAAAGGCGTCGCCTGTCTCGGAGTTCTGCATGAACTGGAAGGTGTTGGAGGCCAGCCGGCCGTTGATCATCTTGAGGTTGGCTCCCAGCGAGAGGCCGTGCATCCACTTGTCCAGGTTCCAGGCGTAACCGGCGGCTATCTCGGTGAACGAGCCCGCGGCCAACGTCAGGTTGGAGGTGTTGTCGGCGTAGCTGCCGCCGGTCAGCGCCCCGGCCACCACGGGCGCGGCGCTATCGGCGTACTGTGTTATGGTACTCGCCGCGTCGGTCAGCTGGCTGGCGGCTATGCTGTTGGTAAAAGCATAGTTTGCCAGCGCGTTGGCGAGGTCGGTGTTGTTCGCGATGGATGCGCCGCAGCCACCCGCGCCGCAGAGCAGCTGCGGGAGGTTATTGGAAGCGCTGAGCGTATCAAGCGCGGTCTTCAGCGTGCTGGCGGCCGCCGCATAGGTGGGGTCTCCGGGAGCGGTAGTGGCCGTACCGGTGAAGTCTATGCTGCTGGAGCTGGTTCCGCCGTTGCCGAGGTTGAGGTTATTGACGTCGATGTACGGGTTTGCGCCCACGGCTGTGAAGTTGTTAACCGAGAGGGCGACCTTGGAGAACTTGAAGTTCACGCCGGCGTTGGCTTCCACCATGGCGCCCTTGCCCGTGTCGTTCATCTCCGCCAGCAACGACATGGTCTTTACGAAGTCGCCTGCCTGCTGGGGAGTAATGGAGCCGCCGGTGCTCTGGGCGTTCTGTACTGCCGTGAGCTGGCTGGCCATATCGCCGATTTCGCTGGCGTTTTTCATTATCCCGCCGGTCATCTCCACGCTGACGCCCACCGGGAGCTCCATGCCGGAGACGTTGGCGCTGCTCTTAACCAGGCCGGCCGGGTTCCAGTATTGCGCTATAGGCCCCTGGGCCACGGCCACAAAGGCGCCGCCCATACCCATAGGCCTGGTGCCTAAAACCTGCCACTGTTCAGCCGACAGCGCGGCAGGAACCGCGATGCAGGACAGTATTATAATTAGTTTCTTCATTTGCCCTCCCATTGGATCACAACCCCGATATTCTAATATATCTTCCGCCGCTTTGCGATAGTCTCCCGGTTACATGTAACCTGGGTTACTTCAGGTTCTTTTCAAAGAAATCCGTGAGGCGGCGCTCGTAGGCGCTGCCGGCGCGGTACCAGTTCTCGCCGTGGCCGGCGCCTTTTACCAGCCACAGCTCGGCGGCCGGGGCGGCGGCCTTTATCCGTTCGGAGTTGGCGGGCGGCACCTGGGTGTCGGCGTCGCCGTGCACCAGCAGTATAGGCGTGGTCAGCCGGGCGGCGCTGGCGGCCGGGTTGATAGAGTTGATATTAACGCCCATGAATAGCAGGCTCCAGGTCTTCATCAGCGCCAGCAGCGGGCGGCGCCAGATGCCCCAGGGCCTGAAAATATAATCCAGCTCTCCCCCCAGCTCGGCGTAAGGCGCGTCCAGCGCGCGGGCGGCAATGGCGGGGTTCTCCGAGAGCAGCACCGTGGCCGCCCCCATGGAGAAGCCGTAGGCGCCGGTCCGGGCGAAGCCGCGGCTCTTAAGATAGGCCGCGGCCGCATCAATGTCGCGCACTTCGCGCGCGCCGCCGGTGGAGAAGAACCCGCCGCTGCGGCCGGTGGCCCTGAAATCGAAATACAGCACGTTAAAGCGCTTGGCCAGAAAGACCGTAAGCCCCAGCACGTCGCTCTTGTCCATCGGGTAGCCGTGGCAGACGATCACCGCCTTCCTGCTGGTCTTATGCGGCAGGAACCAGGCGTCCAGCTGCACGCCGTCGGTGGTCTGGAGTTTTATCTCCTCGGGCTGGAAGCCGAAGTCCTTGGGGTGGTAGGAGCCGACATAGCGCTTGGGATGCGCGTAGAGCCAGAAAAAAATGAAGGACAGCGTAATGTAGGCCAGCGCCGGGTAGAGCAGCAGGCGCCAGCCTATCTTGAAGGCGATGGAATCCATTAGTTTTATTTTCACGCTCAGGCCGGCCGGCCCAGCATCGGGACGAACCGCACCTGGCAGATGGTCCGGCGCTCGGGCCCCGAGGGCTTATTGGTTATCCGCAGCAGGTCCTGCGGCTCCGGGCCCACCGGTATGACCAGGCGGCCGCCGGGTTTAAGTTGCTCCAGCAGGGCGGGCGGCACTTCGGGAGGAGCGCAGGTGACAAGGATAGCGTCGTAGGGCGCGCTCCCGGGCCAGCCCGCAGCGCCGTCGCCGGTCTGGAATTTAATATTGGCGTAGCCGAGCTTTCCGAGTTTCTCCTGCGCGGCGCAAGCCAGCTCAGGCAGCAGCTCCGTGGTATACACTTCGGCGGCCAGTTCGGCCAGCACGGCGGTCTGGTAGCCGGAGCCGGTGCCTATCTCCAGCACGCGCTCGCTCCCCTTCAGGTCCAGCAGCTCGCTCATCAGCGCCACTATGTAAGGCTGCGAAATGGTCTGGCCGGCGGCCAGCGGCAGCGGGTAATCCTCGTAGGCGCGGCTCACCATGTCCTCGGTAACAAAGCAGTGGCGGCACACCTTGTCCATGGCGGCCAGCACCCGCGGGTCTTTTACGCCGCGGGCCTCTATCTGGTCCTTTATCATCGCCCGCCGTATAAAGCCCAGGTAGGCGTCGTACTTGGGGCCGAGAAGTTTGTTGATCACCAGACGCCCTTTTGCACCATGAAGCAGGCGCTGATGGTTTTTATGCCGTAAGTCCTGGCTTTTGCCAGGGCGGCCTCGGATTCGGAGCCGGGCTGCATCCAGACGGTCTTTATGCCGAGCGCGTTGCACTCCTCCACCACTCCCTCGGTGACGCCCGGGTGCACCACGGTGATCACCAGGTCGGGGCGCGCTTCTATTTCGGACAGGCTTTTGTAGATGTTGTTCCCCAGCACAAAGCCGCCTTTCGGGTTGACGCCCTTCACGGGATAGCCGGCCTTCAGCAGGTCGCGGAAGATCTTATGCCCGTACTTGGAGGCGTCGTCGGAGACGCCCACCACCGCGATGAGTTTGTATTCGGATTGGTTCATAATTGGCCAAAGTCGCCGCGCAGGCGCTCTTCCCAGAGCGCCAGCCGGGGGAAATGGTAGATCTCGAGACCGAGGGAGAAGATGACCAGCAGGTAGAAGTCCAGGCGGTAGCCGGTGAGCAGGAACATGATGAGGCCACAGACGGCCGGCAGCTCGCAGACGCCGGCCTTTACCATGGCCTGCACGGTCAGCGCCTTCACCGTTTCCTCCGGGGTCGCCTTCTTTTCCGCGAACTTCCCGGCGGAAAACTTGAGCACGGCCAGCGCCGAGAGGCCGATTATGTAGAGCGCATATTTAACGGCGTAGGCCGCGGGCGGCGCCAGCGGCGGCGTATGCCCCATGGCCCTGACCGCCTCGGCTATGACCGTATAGAAAACGATGGCCCCTGTTATCCCCCCCGCGGCCACAGCCGCGGCGAGATAGGCCTTCTTCATTTTCTCCGGAGTCATTTTACCTTGGTCTCCTGGCCCTTCAGCGCCTTGAGCGCGCGGCCGGCGGCCTTGACCATCGGCTCGGCGGAGATATCCGCCCCGACGGCGCGGCGCATCCACTCGCGCGGGGTGATGGAGCCCTGCACGCACATGCGCTCCATCTCGGTGGCCAGGGTGTGGTCCCGGAAGTATTCCTCGATCTGGAAGGCGATGATATGCCCGAGCGGGTAGTCGGGCAGGTACAGGCCGTGGTTGATCATATGCGAGTAGATGCCCAGCAGCGGGCTGCCCTTGGCGCCGAACACCGGCGCGAAATGGCGGTCCCACACGCCCTTGGCTATCTCGGCCACGGCCTGGCGCAGGTCGGCGGGCTCGGCGTCCTTGTTCTTGTAGAGCCAGCGCCAGACGTTCATGTCCACCAGGGCTACGCCGGCGATCTCGCGGGTGGCCCAGAAGACGTCCATGGTCTTAAGGTGCTCGGCGCTGCCGCCGGGCGTGGAGAGCCCGAGGATGTCCATGTCCCTGTCCTGGAACACAAAGGCGAAGCCCTCGGTGAAAGCCGTGTTCGGCACGCCTTCGAGCAGGGTGTGGTCCACCTTGTAGAGCGAGAACACCTGCTCGGTGCAGTGGCCCAGCTCGTGCATGGCGACGTTGAAGCCCTGGTAGTCCATGCCGCCGGCGGGCACACGGGTGCGCAGGTGCGCTTTCTCGGTGCGCATGGCGGGGCCCCAGGCGTGGCCGGCGCCGCGCGCGGCGTTGACCTCTACCCTGGCCGCCACAAATTCGGCGGTCTCGCTGGCAAAGCCCAGCTTTACCAGGATCTCGGGAATGCCTTTCTGAAAGGCGTCGGCGCTGGGGTACTTGGCCGCGGTGGCCTTGTCGAGCGCCGCGCGGGAGATGCCGGAGCGGGCCTTGAACCCGTCGTACCAGATGTCGAAAGGCTCCAGCGGCCGGCCCAGCCGCGCGGAGATCAGCTCGGCGGCCTGCAGGCCTTCCTTGGCGTCGAGCAGGCCGGTGAACATGGCCTCTACCTGCTCTTCGGGGATCTCGCGGCCCAGCTTGAACTTGCGGTCCATGTGCGTGGGCTCCAGCGGGAAATACGGGTCCTCTTTGAGGTGCGCCTGGAAAATATCCAGCAGGCGCTCGTAGCGGGTGTCGGGCTCGTTGGGGGCCTTGGCGCCGTCGAGGGTGTTGGTCTCCGGGTCCCAGTCATGCTTTTCCGAGTTGATGAACTTGGCCGGGATCTCCTGCGTTATGATGCGCTCCATGATCTTCTGTATCACGCGCTGCCTGTCCAGGCCGTCCTTGTCCGAGTAGAGGCCTTTGAGGAAGTCGCGCAGGCCCCAGTGGGAGATCAGGCGCGGGCCGCCGGGGAAGAGATGGTCGCCGTTGGGCGCGGTGATCCGGGACATGAAGATGTTGTAGGTGTTGATGTAGCCCTCGGCTTCGGAATAGGCCTTTACCAGCTCGCCGTTTATGGCGGAAGGCACCCGGTGCGCGAAGCGCCCGGCCAGGCGGGTGCGGGCCCATTCGTCGCGGGTCCAGGCGGGGCCGTGCTCCAGGCAGGTCTCCAGCGTCTTGGCCGGGAAATTAAGCAGCGCCATGAAGGCGAGCTTGGTGAGGAACAGGTCCTCTATCATGTGCGAGCCGGGCGCGTAGGAGGCGAACATCCTGTCCGCCGGGCCCAGCGGGCCGGTGTCCTCGTCTATCTCGCGGCGCAGTTTAAGCAGCAGGGCCGTAAAGTGGCCGTTGATCTGCTCTATCTTGGCCTCAAAAGAGCGCAGCAGCTTCTCCAGCTCTGGCTCCATCAGGAAATTGGCGTAACAGAAGCGCTTGAAGTCCGACGCGGTGCCGTCCTTGCGGGTATCCCACAGGCGGGCCGTCTGCCGCACGCAGGCGTTTATGCGCTCCGCTTCCGACGGGTATTTCTTCAGCAGCTTCTCTATCGCGGCGTTTACAATTTCTTCCTTTATCATGGTCCCTCTCAGTATTTGTAGAACTCTTCGCCGCCGGGTTCCCGGTGGCTGCAGTCTATCAGCAGAAGCCCGTAGTTGGCCGACTCCGGCGCGGTAAAGTACAGCCAGCCGCCGGAATCCGTCACCGCCTTGGAGGCGTCATTGTCGAACTTCCTGGAATCTATCAGGGTAATGACGGCGGAGGCCTCATGCCCCGGCAGCTCCAGCGCGGGCACGGAGTGGATCTGGTCCGGGGCCAGCCTGGCCGGGGAAGCCGGGTACTTGCCGCCGTTGGTGGCGTAGTACACCTGCAGCTCGGCGCGGAAGCGGGCCAGCGTCTTTTTCGCGGCTTCGGAGAGCCGCGGCGCTTCCTCGCGCTCAACCGCGGCCAGTACATCCCTGCCCAGGGCTTCGCGCACCCTGGCGCTCAGGGCTGCCGCTTCGGCGGCCAGGGCGTCCAGCCGCTCTGGCGGCAGGCTCCAGCCGAACCGCGCCAGGCGGTCCAGGTCGACAGACAGGCGGCGCAGCGGCGACAGGCGCCACTCCGGCAGCGGCGCCGGTACGGGCGCCGTGGACAGCTGCACCGCCGCGGTGGAAGCCTGTACGGGCGCCGTGGCTACGGCAGTCTCCTGCGCGGCGCCGGCGGCCGGGACGGCCAGTACAAGGGCGAGTGCGGTTTTAAGAAGCATGTTAAAGTTTCCAGTTCTCAAGTTCGGGCAGGAACTTGTAGTTGGTCAGGTTGAACTGGATGGGCGTGATCGAGATATAGCCGGCATTCAGCGCGTTGAGGTCGCTGGCCAGGTCCTGGTCTTTCGGCTCATAGTCGCCGGTCATCCAGTAGTAGGTGTTGCCGTGCGGGTCGGTGCGCTTGTCGAACCAGTCGTTAAAGCACGTAAGGCTCTGGCTGGTCACCCGCACGCCTTTAAGCTTGCCGGCGGGTAGGTTGGGCAGGTTGACGTTTAGCAGCGTGCCCTGCGGCACCGCGCGCTTCTTCATCAGGCCGGCCAGTTTTACGGCGAAGGCTGCGGACGGCGCGAAGTCGGGTTTTACAAAGGTGTCCAGCGAAACGGCCATGGACGGAATGCCCAGCAGCGCGCCCTCGGTGGCGCCCGAGACGGTGCCGGAATAGAGGATGTTGTAGCCCTGGTTGCCGCCCAGGTTTATGCCCGAGACCACCAGGTCGGGGCGCTTTTTCATGATCGCCTTGATGCCCAGCTTTACGCAGTCGGCCGGCGTGCCGCTGGCGGCGTAGCCGAAGAACTTGCCGTTGCGCTTGGCCTCGGTCACGCGCAGCGGGTCGGTAATGGTGATAGCGTGCCCTACGGCGCTGCGCTGGGTGTCCGGCGCCACCACCGTCACGTTGCCGACCTTGCGCATGGCGGTGGCCAGCGCGTAAATGCCCTCGGCGTAGATGCCGTCGTCGTTGGTTATGAGTATTTCCATAGTTGTAGTCCGCAGTTCAAAAGTTCAGGGGCCGATTTTCCTCACAGGCGTCCGGGTATTGAGCAGCCGGTGCAGCAGGGCCGCCAGCGCCGCGGTCTTTAGCGGTTTTTCCAGGTATTCCTTCACGTTTGATTCGCGCTTTATCATCTCCGCCGTGGACTGATCCATAAAGCGCCCCGTCATTATGACGATCGGGATATTGCCGGTCTCTTCCCCCTGCAGTTCGTGCACCACCTCGAAGCCGCCGGACTTGGGCAGCATCAGGTCCAGGAGGATCAGGTGCGGGGCAAGGGCCCTGGCCTTCTCCAGGGCTTCCGCCCCGTCCTCGGCCATTGCAACTTTAAAGCCCTCTTTCTCCACTACGATCTGCAGCAGCTCTCTCACGCCCTTGTCGTCGTCCACGATCAGGATGAGCTTATCCGAGGAAGAAGAAAGTTGGTTTTGCATAGTTACCCCTGCTCTATTAAACCAATTTTAAGGCGCGTTTATAAGTATAAAATACGGGGTCAGAGCGGTTCAAGGCTGTACTCCTCGCCGATAAGGTTGCGCCACAGGGCGCGGGGGATGTTGATGTAATCGTCGGACCAGGCGCGCCCTGGCGGAGCTTCTATGTAGGACCAGTCCGGCATAGCCGCCAGGGGCAGTCGGGAAAGGGCCTGCGGCGACTTGGCTACTATCATGGCGCCGGCGCCCAGCGCGCCGAAGTAGGAAGCGTACGGGTGGTTAAAAGGCTGGCTGACGCGGAAAAGGGCCGGCGCCTTAAGGTCGCGGGCCACCCGCGCCGCTTCGGAGATGAGCGCCAGGCTGGCGTTGGACAGGTGCAGTATCACTATGCCGCGGTCACTGGTCTTGCGCAAGTACAGCGCCACGGCCTCGCGGGTAAGGAGATGCGCGGGGATGGAGTCCGACGAGAAAGCGTCCACCACTATCACGTCAAAGGCCCCGTCCGGCTCGTCGGCTATCTTGAACCGCGCGTCGCCCAGCACCGTGCGCGCCCGGGGCTGGCATTCCTGCACGTAGGTAAAATCTCCGCCGGGCCGCGCGGCCAGGCGGGCTACCGCCGGGTCTATCTCAAAGATGGTCAGCTGGTCCGTCGGCCGCAGCAGGCACGCGGTGGCGCCGGCGCCCAGCCCGATAAGGGCCACCCGGCCCGGCTCGCCCGTGCTGAGGCCGGCGAGTACCGCCTCGCCCAGCGCCGTGCGCGGATTGTAATAGGTGAGCGGCTGCCGGGTGAGGCCGGGCCGGGTAAGCTGCGCGCCATGCACCACATTGCAGTGGGTGAGGATGCGGAAGATAGGCGTCTTATGGTCGGCGGGATCGTAGATCTCCCTAGTGCGCAGTATGCCGAAGAAGCTGCGTTCCTGCGTGATGTAGCGCCCCGCCCGGTCCTCTTTGAGGAAGAGCACCAGGAAAGCGACCAGCACCAACCCCGCCAGGCGCCGGGGCCTGGCCCGGTTGAGGAAGATAGCCGCCAGGCAGGCCCAGAACCCGATGAGCATGAGCGTGTGCTGGCCTTGCCCCACCAGCCGCATGGCCCAGGCAGGATCGATCACCCGGAGCAGCACCATCGCCAGCCCCAGCAGGGCCGCGGCCCCGGCCGAGACGGCGGCCAGGCGCGGCAGGCTCCCCTCTACGCGCGGCAGGAACAGCGCCGCCGCCGCCAGGGCGAGAGGGTACTCGTAGACGTTGTTAAAGACCAGCGGCGCCAGCAGGGCCGCGGCCGAGCCGCCCAGCACCCCGCCGAGCGATACGAAAAAATAAAACTCCGTCAGCCGGTCCGCGGCGGGCCGCGAGCGGGCGAGCGCCAGGTGGCATAAGAGGGCGCTTATGAAGAAACCGAAAAGATTGCCGAAAGCCACCGGCACCCATTGGCCCGACAGCAGGTAGGAACCGAGCAGCAGGATAAGCGCGAACGGGTACGCCGCGGCGGCGGCCGGGGCCGCCCTTTCGGCGCGGCGCGAGAAAGCTATGATGAACGTGACCAGGTACAGCGCCAGCGGCACCACCCAGAACAGCGGCGTGGACCCGGCGTTGGTGGAGATCTGCAGCGTTACGCCCAGCACCAGCGCCGACGGCACCGCCGCCGCGCCCAGCCAATACAGCCGCCTGGCCGCGCCCGGCGCCGGGGAAACGGCCCGTTCTTCGGCGGGGCCGGCCGGCGGCCTGGCCAGCAGCACGGTGGCGGCCGCCAGCAGTATAAGGGCGGATACGCCCCAGTAGCCCAGCTGCCAGGCCGCGCTTTGGGCTCTGTTGCCCAGCAGCGGCTCTATCAGCGCCGGGTAGGCCAGCAGGCCGGCCAGGCTGCCCAGGTTGCTGGCCGCGTAAAGATAATAGGGGTCATGTGCGTCGGCCAGGCCCGAGCGCGAATACCAGGCCTGCAGCAGCGGGGCCGTGGCCGAGGCCGCCGCGAACGGCGCGCCCACAGAGACGGCCAGCACCGCCAGCAGCCAGGCGGCGGGGTGTTCGTAATTAGGCGGCCCGAAGGCGCCGCTGACGCGCAGAGGCAGCGCCAGCGCGGCCAGCGCCAGCACGCCGGCGTGCAGCGCGGCCTGCAGGCGCAGGTCTTTCAGGCGCGCCAGCAGGTGGGCGTAAAGGTACCCTATAAGCAGGGCCGCCTGGAAGAACGCCATGGAAGCGTTCCACACCGCCGGCGACCCGCCCAGCAGCGGGGTGGTGAGGCGCGTGAACAGCGGCTGCAGCACAAAGATAAGCCCCGCGCTGCAGAACAGCGTCAGCGCGAAGACCAGGGGTGTTAACCGGCGGGCGAGCGGCTTCATGAGTAAGCCACTATTAAAGCAAAAATCGCCATCGGCCGGCCGCGCTTTCTCCCCCCGCCGCTAAAAGAAAAACCGCCGGAGGGCCGGCGGTTTTTAATGCCCGTTCAGGGGCGGCTTCAACTTTTAACGGCGGAAGTTGCACCAGTAGCCCCATTTCGTGCCGTCGCCGCCGAAATAGGTAGTAGCCGATTTTTCCATGGTCACGTAAACCTCGTTGGGCTGGAAAGGTTTAGTGAGCAGCGCCTGCGCGGAAGGCACGTTGTCGATGAAGATATTGACGTCCACCCCCTTGGTCAGCCCGGTCTGGTAGTAACCCTGCAGGTTCACGTAGTTGGAATACTGGTCCGGGGCGCTGGCAACGGCGTTGCCGGTGGCGTATTTGCCCAGCTCGGGGAACCCGTTCAGCCGGTAGTCGGCCGACACCACTTCCCGCGGCGAGCCGTGCCCGGTGTCCAGGTAGCTCTTGAAATTCTCCAGCGTGACCGAACAGCGCAGCATCATATCGGTGTCGTATTTCTTAGTGGCCCTGTTGTAGGCATAAAGGTGCCCTTCGGCGTAGACGCGCGCTGCGGACGCCGCTTTGTTCTGAACCGGCACCATCACAAATAAAGCGCAGCCGCCGTTCTGGGCTACTGAGGAATTAAGGCGGGGCCGGGTTACGGTAGCGCCGCTCTTGCATATAAAGGAACAAGTGTCGCCCTGTACCGAAGCATACTTGCAGCTTTCCATACCGGCCGGCACCGGGAAGCTTATTTTCTGGCTGGCTGCCAAGTCGGCAGCGTTCAGGCCGCGCACGATGCTGCCGGAATCTCCCCCCAGCAGTTCTTCAAAAGAGGCCTCGCGGGCATAGGCGCCGGTCGCTATAAGCGTTAATACCGCCGCCAGGACTATCAGGTTGAACTTTTTCATTTAATTTCTCCTTTCACTCTCACAGCCGGTTAAGCCGTTGATATAGTCTAGCGGTTAGCGGGCGCGCCGGCCTGAGGCGCAATGCCCAGCGTGCCGGCGTATTAATGCTCAGCCCTTTTACCCTGTCGACTTACGGGCGACCGGGCTACTAAATTGTGGTTTTAGTGATGCTGTGAGTCTCTAGCGTCGGGAGGGGGCTGCGACCTAACCGGGGATTTTTTCGGGAGCGGTGCGCCAGGCTTCGGCGATCTGGCGGGTGCGGGACCGCATCCTTGTGATATGCGGGCCCATTATAAATTCAGTGGGCTTTCCCCCCCCGGCTTACGGCTATAAAGTAAGGGTGGTAGAGGTGCTCTCCCGAAGAGCGCACATTGTACGGATCAAATCCGGTCAGCTCCGCAGCGCTTTGAACTCCGCCCATCTGCCCGCCTCAAATCTTTCATGCAGCGCCGCCAGCGCCAGGTTCTCAGCGTGTCTCAGCTCAAAATTTCGGAGGTCGCGCGGGTAAAAAGCCCCCACCATCATGTCCGCCATCGGCAGCCCTCCAGTTTCGTCCTGCCAGGCGTGAGTTTAGGCTCTTGCTCCCAAGGAGTCCCGCACTTATTAACACCTCCTGTGCGCGGCCGGCCGGTACCCCGGTCCGCCTTCGGCGTCCGTACTCCGCAGAAATTATTCCCCGCGCGCACTGCAACCGAATCGAGCTCATATCTATACAGGCTTTGTCCGCGCTCGCCAGTGGCTGCTGCCACTCGCGGCACGGGCCTGTTGCTGTTATCTATCTTAACTGACTCCGGTGGCACCGTAATTATAAAACACCGCCCCGGCGTCCGCTGCTGCGGCCGCCGCGGCGGTCTTTTCTGTTATTTATTTGTAGCCACCGGGAAAGGCGAAAACCGCGAAGAAAACAAGGAAAGGCCAGGGCGGTAGCGTCTTGCCGCGGGTGGCCGCCGCACCCGCCCTGGCCCGGTCTTACGATTTACCGCCTCATCAGTGCGAACACGCCCCAGCCTAAGTATTCGCGCGTGTAAGCGGCGTAGCGCCCGGGTTCCGAGGTCAGTTTGAGCCGGACATCTTTCGCCAGCTCGTCGTCGGGATTGGCCTCGAGCCAGCGGCGCAGGGTGAGCCATTTAGCCGCCTCGTACCTGTCCCAGCCGTCCTGGTCAGCCAGGACCATTTCTACCACGTCGCAGCCGAGGCGGCCGAAAGACGCGAGAAGTTCCGGAAGCGGGAGGAAGTCGGAGGTGGAGTGGGCAAGACATCCCTTGGCAACATCTTCCGTAGAAGGTAACTGCCTCCAGTAGGGCTCGCCGATGAGGATAATTCCACCAGTGCGCAGGCTCCGCGCCAGAAGTTCGGTAGTACCGGCGACTCCACCGGCGATCCAGGTGGCGCCGAGACAGGCCGCCACACCAACCTTCTCGTCAGAGACGTAGCCCGCGGCATCGCCATGGATGAACTTTAACTTATCGGCCACACCGAGCTCTTTAGCGCGGAGTTTCGCCTGCCCGGTGAATAACTGGCTCATGTCGACACCGGTGCCCGTGATGCCGTGATCGCGGGCCCAGGTGCATAGCATCTCACCGGAACCGCTGCCGAGGTCGAGTACCCGGGTCCCCGATCCCAGACGCAGAGCCGCGCCGAGCGTGGCGAGCTTTTCGGGCGTGAACGGGTTGTGGATGCGGTGAGCGCTTTCAGAGATGTTGAAGATCCGTGGAATGTCCATTGTGGGAGTTTTCTTTTTCATATTATTTCCTTGGTGTATAGGTGGTTGGCCGACAGGCGCGCGTAAAGCGCGCGGCCGCACGAGCTTATGCCCGTGCCGACAAGTGCCGGAGTCCTAACAGTTGATCTGAGTTAAAAAGGAAAGGAGGCCCGGCAACCGCTGTTCATTACAATCTCCACCATAGCAAGCCTCCTGTGTTCGGAAATATTACTGTACTGATATTATACACTATCGCTCCCCTCATCTTTAGGAAGGTTTTCACTTATATTGTTTACCAGCCTTAATGGATATTAATATTTTCGTGATTCATAAGAGTGGTAAAACAGGGCGGAAGCCGGGGAGAATCTGCCCGGAGGGCCGCCCAAACACCAGAGGCGCCAGGCGGCGGGACCCGGGTCAGTTCACCCAATCGCGAGGGACGCGGCCCGATGCGGCGCCTACGGCTTGGCCCGATTCCACCTCGGCCAGCCGCACATTGAGCTCCAGCACGGCGCCGGGCAGCTGCACCATTGCGCCTATCACCAGCAGGTCGGCTCCCAGCATGCTGCCGATGCGCTTGGCGGATTCGGGGTCTATGGCTCCGGCGTTCTGCAGCTTGAGCTCCGAGAGCACCCGCTCTATCTGGTCGCGCTCCACTACTTTAAGTTTTTTCAGGCGTATCAGCTCGTTGGTGAAGCGCCCGGCCACTATATTGCCGTCGGTGGAGCCGCGGCCGTCGGAATAGGAAAACCCGGCCACGGCTATGGTCTTACCCTCTCCGGCATAATCCTTCAGCAGCGCGGAGACCAGCGGGGCGTATTGTTCGGAGACGGCCGCGGCGCCGGCGGTTATGCCCAGCTTGGCTTTTATAGCGTCCTTTATGAGATCGGCCGCTACGGAGTGGCCGTTCTTCTCGGCCAGCGCGAGCGGAGTTCCCTCCTCGCTCTTGCCTTGCAGTTCGATCCAGTGTGATGGACCGGGATCGGGGTTCGCGCCCTTTTCAAGCAGGAATTGCACCATGCTCGTCCGGCCCATTCCGGCCGCGAGATGCAGCGGGGTGGCGCGGAGTCTGGTGCTGGCGTTAATATCGGCGCCGTGCTCTATCAGAAGCCTGGCGGCATCGACCGCGCCGAAGTAGGCCGCGATCTGAAGGGGCGTCTCGTGATTGTAAGATGCGCTGCTCACCCGCTCGTTAGGATCGGCGCCCTGCTTCAGCAGTTCCGCCATGCGGACGGTGTCATTCTGACCCGCGGCACGGTAAAGGGCCGGCGCGCCGCAGGCCGCGGTAAAGGGCAATATCAAGAGAACCCCTATAACTCTTTTAATCATTTTTCCTCCGGGAACGCGACAATGAAATATTATATAAAATGGCCCGCCGGAAGCCCTTTTCCTATCCCAAAAATGTGTAATTCAGACCAGTTGTGAAATAGTGAAAAAAAGCTGCCCGCTTATTTACTAAGTAGGGCAGCTAATTCTAGGCGTTAAATTTGGGGTCCCCGCTTTATCTGTGTCACCTTGGAATATTGAAATCGTATTGAAAACCTCCGGTAGAGTGAATACGTTTCTCGAAAAGTATGTGCGGCCCCTGTTAAATTCCACAAACTTTTCCTCGGTGGCATTTTCAAATTTAACAATTGCCTTGACTCTGCACTGCCAAGGAATGTATCACCTCTCCATTATCGAGGTGGATATGCCTTACTGGAAGAAGATGTATGTCGAGATGACGTCAGCCGAGCGGCGCGACCGGATTGTGGAAATTGTGACGAAGGCTTCCTTGCGGCTGCTGAAAAAGAAACAGGCAGAGGCGGCGGGGCATGGGACCGAGACTCCGTGGGAAAAACTGCAAAAGTTCAACGCCGCGGCAGCCGCGGCGAGGGGCGAAAAAGCGTTTTTTGAAATTTGGGGTGGCTGACGGGATTTGAACCCGCGACCTCGCGTGCCACAGACGCGCGCTCTAACCAGCTGAGCTACAACCACCGTGTAGGCATATTTTAGTTTTTTTGGGGTTGGAAAACAAATGTATAATTTGGGCGGGAGAGTCTATATGATCAGAAAACCTGCCGTGGCCGGTAAATTTTACGAGGGAGACGCCGCTAAGCTCAAGGCTGAAGTCGCCGCTTTTCTCAAGAGCGGGGCGGCCCCCGCCGGCAGGCTGACCGGTTTCCTGGCTCCCCATGCCGGCTACACTTACTCCGGAGCGGCGGCCGGGGCCGCCTTCGCCTGTCTTAAGAACGCGGATATCGACACCCTGGTGATACTGGCCACCGGCCACACCATGGCGCTGGATAAAGGCGCGCTGCCGGCGGAAGGTTCGTTCGAGACCCCGCTCGGCCTGGTGGAGATAGACACCCCCTTCTGTGCCGAGCTGCTTAAGGAGAAAAAACTTTTTGAGACCTCCCCCCGCGCCCACGCCGGCGAGCACGCCGTGGAGGTGCAGTTGCCTTTTCTGCAGGCGCTCAAAGGAGACAAGGTTAAGATAGTTCCCATCCTGTTCAACTCTTCCGACGAGGGACTGCTGCAGGAGGCCGGCCGCGCCATAGGCCGCGCCATGAAAGGCCGCCGTGCGCTGTTCTGCGTTTCCTCCGACCTCAGCCATTACCCGCCCGGCAAGATAGCGGAGCTTTCTGACCGCTCCGTGCTGCTGGCGCTGCGCCAGGCCATGCGCAACTCCAGCCCGGAGTACTTCGGCCTGGCCAACAGCCTGCTGCTCGCCAAGTCCTCCGCGCAGATGGATACTACAGCCTGCGGCCAGGCCGCCATGACGGCGGGCGCCGCCGCCGCGCTGGAGCTGGGGGCCAACGATTTCGAGCTGGCCGTGTACACGCATTCCGGCAAGGTTTCCGGAGACGACAGCGCCGTGGTTGGCTACGGGGCCGGCTTCTTTACCGAGGTTTCCCCCAAGCCCGCTGGCGCGCTGGCGCTGGGCGCTCCCATGAAGAAAGAACTGCTGGCCCTGGCGCGCAGCAGCATAGCCGCCTGCCTTAAAGCCGGAAAGACGCCGGAGCAGGCTCTTAACGCCAGGCCTGAATTCAACCAGCCGGCGGCGGTCTTTGTTACGCTGAATATCGGCGGCCGGCTGCGGGGCTGCATAGGCAGCCTGGAACCGCGCGGCACGCTGGCCGACATGGTGGCGGCCTACGCCGGGGCGGCGGCCTTCGAGGACCCGCGTTTTGCGCCGGTCACGGCGGCCGAGCTGGCCAAGATCACTATAGAGATTTCCGTGCTGTCGCCGCTGGAGCGGGTAGCCGGGCCTGAGGCGGTAAAGAAAGGGGTGCACGGCGTCTATGTCAGCGCCGGGCGGCGCTCCGGCACCTACCTGCCGCAGGTCTGGGAGCATTTCGACAGCCGGGAAGAGTTCCTCACTTCGCTCTGCCAAGAAAAAGCCGGCCTCTCGGCCGGCGCCTGGAAAGAAAAATCCACCGCGTTGTACATCTACACGGTGGATAATTTCTCCGAAGAGTAAACCTGGTTAAAGGGTCTTCAGCAGGTAGAAGAAGCCGAAAGCCGCGGCTCCTACTGCCAGAGCCGCGCCGCCCGTGCCGATCATCAGGAAGGCGAGCAAGCCTATTATTATAGCCGAGAAGATCTGGCTAAAATTGTCTCCGACGAATTTCTTCACTTTTTCGCCCATGGTGGGCTCTTTTTTCTCGGGGGTGGCGGCGGCGGCTGCAGGGGCCGAGGCGGCCGGGATGGCGGCTTTAAGGTCTATGCCCTTCGTCTTGCCGGTGGTCAGGGCGGATGTGTTGCTGACGCCGGCGGCCTGCATTGCCTGCACGGCGGCGGTGTCGTTGCCGGCCGCAGCTTTAAGCTGGTCAAGGGCTTCACCCGCGTAGGCGAACCCCGTCGCCAGTATGAAGCTTCCCAGGATTATGAGGAAAACGGCTTTTGTGTTTTTCATATCCATATTATACGGATTGGGGCTGGTTTTTGAAAGGGCAATCTTTCCTATATCGCCATAGGCCAAAGGACCTATGCCCCTAAAAGGGCATGGGCAGCCGGAAGATTGTATGGTGGACTTACTGCGGGGCTGGGAAAAACGGCGGCAGGAGGCGGAGATTGAGGTTAAAACAGCTTATCCTGCTCCGTTTTGTCCTTATCCGGCTTTTCCTTCCTTTTCCCCAGGTGTTTAACGGCATCCTCCGCCTCGGTTAGGCCGAGGCGGAAGATGTCCACTATCTGGTAGCCGTCTTCCCTAAGCTGCTGGAGTTTTACGTTGTCGTCTTCCGACAGAGAGATGACTATCTGGTAGCGTGGTTTCATTGGTTACCTTCCTTTCCCGGTGTAGGCTAATGCTAATTTTATGCGGTCGGCGCGGGCTATGGTGGCGCCCATTTTACCGTCTTTGATCAGGCCGAGGGTTGCACACATCCAGACTTTGAACTCTTTCTGCAGCATGTACCGTTGAGTGTTCATATCTCCTCCTTGCTTGCGACAAATATAGTATAGCATAGGATAGCATAGTTTGTCAAGGGGTAATTTTCCCCCCTCTGCATAAATGCTTGTAAAACATACACTTTTTTCTCCCCCTCCCTATGAAGGGATGTGTCCCTTCCAGCAAATTTGTCCGCAGACGGTAATTTAAATTGCTAGAATCTCCACATGAAGAGATTGCAATTCACGCCCGGCCGCACTCTGATTTGCGGTATCGTCAACGTTACTCCTGATTCTTTTTCGGACGGCGGCAAGTGGGATTCAACCCAGGCCGCGGTGGCCCACGCTCTTGAACTGGAGGCCCAGGGGGCAGATATGCTGGATATTGGCGGCGAATCCTCCCGCCCCGGCAGCGCCCCTGTCTCCCTTGAAGAAGAAGGAAGGCGGGTTATACCGGTGCTGGAGGCCCTGGCGGGCCGGGTTAAGTTGCCGGTTTCGGTGGATACCTGCAAGCCGGAGCTGGCCATAATGGCCGTAAAGGCCGGGGCGGACATAATTAACGATATAACCGGTTTTACCGATCCTGCCATGCTGGCGGCAGTTGCCGCTACCGGTGCCGGCGCCATTGCCATGCATATGCAGGGCCAGCCGCGCACCATGCAGGCCGCGCCTATATATAAGGAAGTGGTGGGCGAGGTTAAAGCTTTCCTGGCGGCCAGGGCGGCGGCGCTGGCGAAAGCCGGCGTTAAGGACATAATGCTTGACCCCGGCATCGGCTTTGGCAAGACGCTGGAGCATAACCTGGCGCTGATAGCGCGGCTGGGCGAGCTCCGCGCCTTGGGCTACCCGGTGTTCCTCGGCGTATCCCGCAAAAAGTTCATCGGTACCCTGGCCGGCGGCGAGCCGCATGAAAGGCTTGCCGGCACCATAGCGGCCTGCGTGGCCGGGGCCGCCGCCGGCGCCGATATAATACGGGTGCACGACGTGACAGACTGCCGCCGGGCCATGCTGGTGGCCGACGCCATAAGGGCCGCCGGTAGATGAAAGTTTACCTTTCCCTCGGTTCCAACCTCGGCGACAGGTTGGCCAACCTGCAGCGCGCGTTGGCGCTGCTCGGGCGAAGCGGCTGCCGGGTCGTCAGGAAGTCTTCAGTTTACGAGACCGCCCCCCTCTACTATCTCGCCCAGCCCGCTTTCTTCAACCAGGCCGTTGTCTGCGAGACCCGGCTTTCCCCCGAAGGCCTGCTGGCGCTTATAGGGCGCGCGGAGAAGGCGCTCAAGCGCAGCCGCCTGGTAAAGAACGGGCCGCGCACGGCGGACATCGACATCCTTTTTTACGGCGGGCACGTGATAAACGGCCCCGGGCTGCAGGTGCCACACCCCCGCCTGGCCGAGCGCGAGTTTGTGCTGGCCCCGCTGGCCGAAATAGCGCCCGGCCTGCGGCACCCGGTCACCGGGGTAAGCGCGGCCGAGATGCTGGCGGCCCTTAAAGACCTCGGGGGCGCGCGCCGCCTGCCCGCCACTTACGACGAGGCCCAGGCCTGGCTGGCCGCCCTCCCCCCGCCGTCGGCTTCGGCCCATTACTCGCTGGACAAAATAAAGGCCGCCCTCGCCGGGCTGGGCAGGCCTGAAAAACACATGGGCCTGGTGGTACACATAACGGGGTCTACCGGCAAAACCAGCTCCGCCTGCCTGACGGCTGCGGCCCTGACGGCCTGCGGCCACCGTACCGGGCTCTACACCAGCCCGCATCTCACCGGGCCGCGCGAACGCATAAAGCTGGGCGGCGCGGAGATAAGCCGCAAAGATTTTCTCTCTTGCCTGCTGAAAGTGGAGTCTGTCGCCGCCGGGGAGCTTTCTTATTTTGAACTGCTCACCGCTATGGCTTTTCTGTATTTTTCTCAGAAGAAGGCGCGCTTCTCGGTGATAGAGGCCGGGCTGGGCGGACGCCTGGACGCTACCAACGCCGCCGATGGCGCGGTGGCCGGCATCACGTCGGTGAGCCTGGAGCACGCGGCGCTGCTGGGCCCCGGGCTAAAAGATATCGCCGCGCATAAGGCCGGCATCATAAAGGAAGGGAGCTGCGCGCTGGCGGGCCTGCGGATCCCGCCGGCGGCGCTGGCTGTGATCGCAGCCCGGGCGGCCGCCGTTAACGCCGGGCTCGCCAGGCCGTCGCGCTATACCGCCTATCTCGGCCCGCTGGCCAGGCGTGGAGGAAGCTTTCAGGCCGAGAACGGCGCTTTCGCGCTGAGTCTCGCCGCCATGGCCGCCGGGCTGGCCGGGGGAGAGTTCAATCTTAACAAGGCCGCGGCCGCGCTGCCGGGCGCCGTCCCCCCCGGCCGCCTTGAAGCCCTTAAATACAAAGGGCGCGGTTTTATCCTCGACGGGGCGCATAACGCCGAGGGCGTGGCCGCCCTGCTGGCGGAGCCGGCCCTGCTCGGCCGCCGGCTGTACCTGGTGCTGTCCCTCATGGAGGATAAGGCGCTGGGCCTTTTAGTGGGCAAGTTCGCGGCTGTCGCCGAGGGTGTCATCTTCACGCGGGCCTCTTCCTACCGCGCCGCGGACCCCGTAAAATTAAAAGGCCTGCTGCCCGCGTCTTTCGCCGGGCGCGCCGAAGTTGTAGCGGCGCCTGGCAGGGCACTGGCTGCCGCCCTGCGGCTGGCGCCCGCCGGCGCCGTGGTGCTGGCCGCGGGCAGCCTCTACCTCGCCGGGGATATAAAGGCTTTCCTGAAAGGCCGCACCGTCACCCACCCCAAAGAAATGCTGACCAAATAAAAAAGCCGGGGAGTTCTTCCCCGGCTGAAATCTGGAGTGTCCCCACCAGGAATCGAACCTGGATCGCCTGCTTAGAAGGCAGGAGCTCTATCCGTTGAGCTATGGGGACAATTTGTATATTTTACAACAATAACCCGCGGGAACGGTCAGCCCTGCGCTCCCAGCTGGCCGTACCCGGCGGCTATGTCCGCGCCCTTTTCCCGGCGCAGGTGGGCGCGCACGCCTCCCTCCGCCATTGCCGCCTGGAAGGCCTTGGCCTTCTCAAAGCTGCCCGGAGTAAACGGTTTTCCCGAGGGGACCGGGCTGTACAGCGTCAGGTCCACCTTGCAGTTGAGGTCCTTTATCAATGCCAGCAGTTTAGCCGCGTCCTGCGGCGTGTCGTTGACCCCGTCGAAAACTATATAGTCGAAGAGCACCGACCGCTTGGTCCTGTCGCCGTAGTAGCGCGCGGCCCCGATGATCTGCCGCAGGGAATACTTCTTGGCCACGGGCGTCAGCGCTCCCCGCTGTTCCTCGTCGGCGGTTATCAGCGACACCGCCAGCTTTATGGCCAGGTGCGAGTCGGCGAGCTCCCTGATCACAGGCACCACCCCTACCGTGGAGACCGTTATCCTGAATTGCGGAAAATTATAGCCCTTGTTGTCTGAAAGGATCAGGATGCTTCTTTTTACGTCGGCCCAGTTCATGAACGGCTCACCCGAACCGGCGAACTTAAGGCTGTCCAGCGGCCGGCCGGCCTCGCGGCGGCAGGCGGCGAACTGCGCCAGGATCTCCGACGGTTTAAGGTCGCGCTTGAGGCCCGCGGCGCCGGCGGCGCAGAACACGCAGCCGCAGGCACAGCCGGCCTGCGAGGAGACGCAGGCTGCGGCGGCCTCCTTGGTGAACGTTATCACGCTTTCGGCCCTGGCGCCGTCGGCGAAGGTGAAGGCCAGCTTTATCGTCCCGTCGGCGGAAACGCTCTTCTCCACCTTGGGCGCGGGGATAAAATCGTATCTTTCGGCCAGTTTCTGCTTCAGCGCCTCGTCTATGCCGGGCAGCTCGCCGTAGCCGGCGGCGCCCTTCTTGTGCAGCAGGCCGAAGACCCGGTCTATGCGCGAGCCTTTCTCGCCCAGCGCGACCAGCGCCCTGGCCAGCTCCTGCCTGGTAAAATCCCTGAGGTCCGGTTTTGTCATCCTGTAATTATAACTTTTAAGGGGGTTCCGACGGAGGCGGCGCGATTATTATATAATAGGGTTACGATGCGTACCAGAGGGGCGGAGCTAATACTTATATCGCTGCTGTCGCTGGCGGCCGGTTGTTCGGCGCGCTACGGCGACGCCGTCGAGCTGGAGCGCCAGGGCCGCTTTGCGCCTGCCGCCGAAAAGTACAAGGCTTTCGCCCTGGCCAACCCCACGGCGCCCGAGGCGCCCAAGGCGCTGCAGGCCGCGGCCGGCCTCTATGCGCTAAAGCTGGGCGTCTGCCAGGAGTCCAGGCCGCTCTTGGAGCGCCTGGCCCGGGAGTATCCCTCTCATAAAATGCCGGAGGACGTGTTCCGCCGCATCTTCGTCTGCCCCGACTACTTCCCCGCCGGGCCGGGCCTAAAGTGGACCTACGGCGACTCCCAGACGCTGGGCCGCAACGCCAGGCAGGAAGTGATAGTGACCGACCATACCTCCAGGGGCGCGGTCATAAAGAACGCTTTTTACGCCGGTACGTCTCTGGTGAGCAGCCAGAAGAAAACCTACCGCTTCGCGGAGATGGATTTTATAGAGGCCAATGCCGGCGCCGTCACAAAAATACTCCGCTACCCGCTGGAGGCCGGCAAGGCCTGGCCCTCCTCCGCCCCGGAGGGCCGCCTGGAGTTCCTGGTCGAGCAGACCGGCCTGAAGGTAAAGGTGAAGGCCGGGGAGTTTACGGACTGCGTCAAGATCCGCCGCCGAGTGGCGGGCATGCCGTCGTGGATCTACGAATATTACGCCCCCTGGACCGGCAAGGTGCTTACCTCCGTTGGCGGCACCGGCTTCGCGGAGAACAGGGTGACCGAGCTTTTAAAGTATGAAGAAAAAAAGTAAAGAACCGGCTCCCGCCGCGGGCCTTTTCGGGGAGATAACGCCCCCGCCCGCCCCCGCCGTCAAGAGCGGCCTGCTGGCCTTCTCTTATTCCAAGATGTCGCTGTACGAGGAATGCCCCCTCAAGTACAAGTTCAAGTACATCGACAAGATCAAGGAAGAGCCCAAGTTCTACTTCGCCTTCGGATCGGCCATCCACGCGGCGCTGGAGTTCCTCTATTCCGTCCGCAATCCCCCCTTCCCCACCATCGAGGAGGTCTGCGAAGACTTCCGCCGGGAGTGGAACCTTAAGTCCTACCTGGAGAAAGGCTACCGCACCCAGCAGCGCTCCGACGACGATTACCAGAAAGGCCTGCTGATGCTGAAGGCCTACTACGAGCATAACCGCGCGCGCTTCGCCCCGCCGTTCCTGGTGGAGTACGCCACCGACGTGGAGGTGGACGGCCTGCTGGTGCGCACCATCTCCGACCGCATAGAGCACCTGGGCGGCGGCGAGATAACGATCATAGACTACAAGACCGGCAAGGACGTCAAGCGAGAGCCCGCCCAGCTCTACATGTACCAGAAGATTACCGAGATGGACCCGCGCCTGCGGGAGAAGATCGCCGAGACCTACGGTACCCGCGTGGCCGCCGTGAAGATCCGCGAGCTGCTCTACTACCACGTGCCGACCAACAAGGAATACCACTTCGAGCGCGCCGGAGACAAGGAGATAGGCGGCTTCTGGGAGCGCGTGCTGGGCGTGGCCGACAGCATCCGCGGCCTCAAGTTCGACCCCACGCCCGCCGAGCGGGCCTGCTCCTGGTGCGACTACAAATCCCTCTGCCCCGCTTTCTTCGGCGGGCATCCCCATAACGCGGCGCAGCCCGCCGCGGTCCCCGGGGAGAATATAGAAGTGCTGGTGGACCGCTACGGCCGGCTTAAGGAGCGCATGGACGAGCTGCAGGCGCAGCTGGACCAGGTGGCCGACAGCATCGCCCGCGCGGCCAAGGACGGCGCGGAGTATGCCGGCTCCCAGTATACCGCCCGGGTGAAGAAGCAGTCCAAATGGGAGTTCAAGGACCGCGACGCGGTTATAAAGATCCTCAACCAGTTCGACCTGTACAAGGACGCGCTCACGCTGACCCTGACCGGCATAACCAATGTGCTGGAGAGCGCCGGGCTACAGGAGGAGGCCCGCAAAAAGCTCCTCGAGCAGGCCGTTAAAAAGACCGGCCTGGACATCAAAGTGGTCAAGAAAGAAGGCCTGATCTGACCCCGTTATGCCGGAAAAATTCATAATCGTACTCGACCAGGGCAGCTCCAGCTCCCGCGCGCTCGCCTTCGACCTCGACGGCAGCGTCCGCTATAAGGCCCAGCGCAAAGTGGAGCCGGCCTATCCCTCCCCGGGCCGCGCCGAGTACGACGCCGAAAAGCTCTACGCCAGCCAGGCCGACAGCCTCTCCGACGTGCTGGAGAAGCTCCCGGCGGACGCCGAAGTGACCGCGCTCGGCATAGCGGCCCAGCGCTCCACCATCGTGCTCTGGGACAAGGCCACCGGCGCCCCGCTGGCCCCCGCCCTGAGCTGGCAGGACGGCCGCGCCCTGGACCTGCTGGGCAAGATCCCTCTTTCCAATACCCGCATCCACGACCTGACCGGCCTTTACAAGACGCCCTACTACAGCGCCTCCAAGATCGCCTGGTGCCTGGAGAATTACCCGGAAGTTAAAGCGGCCGCGGCGGAAGGGCGCCTGCTGATAGCGCCGGTGGCTACCTACGTCATCTGGCGGCTCTCCGGCGGCAAAGCTTTCGTTACGGATCCTTCCCAGGCCCAGCGCACGCTGCTCTTTAACCTGCGGCGGCTCCGGTGGGAGCCCCGGCTGCTGTCCCTTTTCGGCGTGGACGCGGCGCTGCTGCCTGAAATCAGGCCCAGCATGGGCCGCCTGGGCCACGTAGAGGCGGCCGGGCGCCGCATCCCGGTGACCGCCATGCTGGGCGACCAGCAGGCCGCCATGCTCGGCCTCGGCCTCGAGGCCCCCAACTCCGCCGCGCTCAACTACGGCACCGGCGCCTTCCTCCTGGTCAACACCGGCCGCAAGCCGCTCAAGATCCGCGGCCTGCTCAATTCCTTCGGCTGGCAGGAGGGCCGGGGCAAGAAGAAGATCTGCTACTTCACCGAAAGCACGGTTAACTCCGCCGGCACGGCGCTGGAATGGCTTAAACAGAAATTCGGCATGTTCGAGGATATCGGGGAAGTGGACGGCATGTGCCGCAAGTCCAAAAACCGCCTGCTCTGCCTGCCGGCCATCGGCGGCCTGGGCGCGCCCTACTGGGATTTTACCGCCTTCACCACTTTCGCCGGCTTCTCCCCGCACTCGGACAAATACGACGTGGTGCGCGGCGTCACCGAGGGCATCGCCTACATGGTGGGCGACGCTTTCGACCTGGTAAAGAAGAAGGGCTTCAAGATAGAGGAGCTGAAGGTTTCCGGCGGGCTGTCCAGGATAGACTGGCTGCTGCAGTTCCAGGCCGACATCACCGGCGCCCGCATAGTGCCCCTCGAGGAGTCCGAGGCTACCGCCATGGGCGCCGCCCTGGCCGCGGCGCGCGGGCAGGGGCTGGCCCCCAGCTGGCAGGCCAAGGTTTCCAGCCGCGTCTTCACCCCGCTTATCGGCGAGGAGGAGCGCCATAACCTGCTTAAAGGCTGGCGCCTCTTCGTTAAAAATATCCGCCGCACCAGCCGGGACCTGCGCCGGACCGGCATCCTCCCGCACGTGTAGGGGACGCTCATTCCTAATTCCTAATTACAGGCGCGATAACAGGCAGGCCGCATTCCCATAGGGAAAACGGCCTGCCTTGTTTTTACCGCGTTCGAAAATAATTAGGAATTAGGAATGAGCGTCCCCTGCCTCTATAAAGGCCAGGGCTTCCAGCGCCGCCTTGCAGCCGGTGCCGGCGGCTACCACGGCCTGTTTGTAGCGGGTATCCATCACGTCGCCGGCGGCGTAAACACCGGGGACCGAGGTGGCGGTTTTCTCGTCGGTCACCACGTAGCCGCCCTCGTCCAGCTTCAGCTTGTCCTTTACCAGGCCGGTGGCCGGGGTGTGGCCTATGGCGATAAAGGCCCCGGTCACGTCCAGCCGGCGGATCGCCCCGGTCTTGACGTTCTTAAGGTTTACCGCGGACAGCTTGGCCTCGCCGGTGAACTCCTCGGGGATATGGTCGTAGATGATCTCCACTTTCGGGTTGGCCTTGAGCTTTTCCTGCAGGCGGAAACTGGCGCGCAGCTGGTCCCGGCGGTGCACCAGGTAGACCTTGGCGGCGAACTTGGTGAGGAACAGGGTGTCCTCGGCGGCGGTGTCGCCCCCGCCGATAACGCAGACTTCCTTGCCGCGGTAAAAGAAACCGTCGCAGGTGGCGCAGCCGGACACGCCCTTGCCTTTGTATTTTTCCTCCGAAGGCGTCCCCAGCCAGCGGGCCTGGGCGCCGGTGGCCAGGATCACCGCGTCGGCCGTGTAGTCTTTCCCGCTGCCGGCCTTAAGCCGGAACGGCCGGGCGGACAGGTCCAGCCCGGTGATAGAGTCCTGGAAGACTTTGGCGCCAAGCCGGGTGACCTGACGCAGCATATTGCTCATCAGGTCGGCTCCTACGACGGGGTCCACGAAGCCGGGATAGTTCTCTATCTCCATGGTCTGCAGCAGCTGGCCGCCGGGGGCCATGCCGCCGAAGAGGGCGGTGGATGCCCCGCCGCGCGTGGCGTAGATGGCCGCGGTGAAGCCGGCCGGGCCGGAGCCGATGATGGCTATCTCGAAATGGGAGTCTTGTTCTGTCATTGTATGTTCCTTTTAATCCCGGCGGTACAGGGCCATGGAGGTCGGGGTTTCCCAGAAGGCGGCCTCGTCTACGGGCAGGCCCAGGGCGGCCGCCTGGTCGAAGACCAGCCTGGCCAGCACCTCGGCCGTCGGGTTCTCGTCGGTCAGGTAGCAGGCCTGGCCTTCTTTGGCCAGCACGCCGGCCAGCGGGTCGGCCTTGCACAGGATCACTTTATGGTCCAGGCTGTCGTCCAGCCAGGTCTTTATGGTCTTGCCGAGCAGGGTGAAATCCATCACCATCCTCTCTCCGTTAAGCTCGGCGGCTTTAAGCGTTACCTCCACCACGCCGTTGTGGCCGTGCAGGTTTTCGCATTTGCCGTTATAGTTGAGCAGGCGGTGGCCGTAGGCCAGGTGGAAGGTTTTTTTTATCTTGTGTACGGGCATATCAGTTCGCCTCTGCTTTCTTTATGAATTTGCGGACCAGGTTCATCGAGAGGCCGACCACGGTGTCGAAGCGGCCCTCTATCTTCTCTATGAACATGTCGTCCTTGTCCTGCACCGCGTAGGCGCCGGCCTTGTCATGATGTTTAGATGCAAGACCCTTTAATTCGGTTTCAGTGAGTTTCCGGGCCTTGCAGCGGGTGACGTCGTTGCCGGCCAGGAAGAGCCCCTTGTCCAGCCAGACCAGCGCCACGCCGGTGTGCACGGCCTGCCAGGCGCCGTTCTGCCGGCGCAGCAGGCGCAGGGCGTCCTTGTGCCCGGCCGGCTTGCCCAGCACCGAACCCTTGCAGTAGACCAGGGTGTCCGAGCCGAGCACCGGCGAGCCGGGATGCTTCAGGGCCACGCTCAGGGCTTTCTTGTAGGCCAGCTCGCGCACTATCAGGTCCGGCCGCTTGTAGGAGGTAGTCTCCTCGATATGGCTGGGGATGGTCCGGTATTTTATGCCGGCCTGCGCGAGCAGTTCCTTGCGCCGCGGGGATTTGGAGGCCAGTATCAGGGTCTTCATTTTACGAGCTGCTTGTAGACCACGGCGGAAAGGAAGATACCGATGATGCTGGAGATGTTGAACTTGAAGACCAGCCCGCCGGTGAATTCCACCAGGTTCAGGTCCACGGTGGTCGGGTTGAGGCCGGTGTTGATGGCCGTGTTGATGAGGGCGTTCACCTGCCCGGCCGGGAACCACATGTTGAGCAGCTTGCTGATGAACATGCCCAGCAGCGAGCCCACCACTACCACCACTATGACGTGCAGAACGTTTTTCATATTTCCTTTTTTACCCCCGGCGCCTTGTCTTTGGAGATGTTGGTCGTAAAAAGCGTGTTGGCGCCCAGCCAGTCCAGGTAAGCCCCGTCGGCGCCGTCGATCTCGAAGAAGATGGTCTCGGGCACGCTGTACGGGTGATGCTGCTTGACGAACTGCGTGATGTCCTCGCGCAGCGCCCGGCGGGTCTTGATGACGAGCATGATCTCCGAGGACTTTTCTATGCGGTCCTTCCACCAGTACGAGGATTCCACGCCGGGCACGGCCGACACGCAGGCCGCCAGTTTCCCCTCCAGCAGGCCGCTGGTGATGGTCTCGGCGGTCTTCCTGTCCCCGACGGTGACGAAACAGACGTCGTATTGTGTGTTCATAAGTGAAATACTATCAAAAATGCGGTCCGCCTTCCCCCTTAGTAAGGCAGGCCGCAGGCCGAAAATTCCTCGCGCGCGCGGTCCAGGTCCGCCTGGTGCGCCGCCCGCCAGGCCGCGTCCGCGGCGATCTCCCGGGCGTATAATTTCTCGAAGCGCCTGAAGATGTCGCTCTGCCTGTCGTAGAAGGTGCGCTGGTAGCGGTAGACCTCATAAGTGGGCAGGGCGCGGAGGCGGGCGTCGTTGCGCATGGCTTCGCTCATGGGCATGGCGCCCTTGCGCACCCGCGCCATGTCCCGCTCGTAGATAAGCTGGTGGAAATTTTCCTCGTTGATCGCCTTGCGCGCCTTCTCCAGCCAGACGCGCTGGTTCTCCAGCGTCTCCAGCGGGCGCTGGCAGTCCGCGTCCGGCGTGAGCGCCTCTTTGCGGGCCTGCCGCATGGCGTACCTGGAATTTTCCAGCACATAGGAACAGAAGGCGGTCTTCATGGCCTCGGCGTGCCGCTCCCGCCCGAAGTCGGCGTCCACCAGGTTTATCTCCAGGGCCAGCCGGGCCTGGAAGATGGCGCCCAGCTCCTCCTCCTCGGAAATTATCTCCTCCAGCCCGGTCTCCTTGTAGACGCGGTAGATGTGCGCGGCCCGCGCCAGGGCCAGGGCCAGCAGCAGGTCGGAGCTCTTGTATTCCTCCGGCAGCAGGACCTTGCCGGTGTTGAGCGAGAACTTGTGGCAGAGGCCCGTGCTGTTGGAATACTCGAAACGCACCGGGTTCTTGTAAAGGAACTTCATCAGCTGCTTGCCCTGCCGCGTGCCCTGAATGATGTCGAAGGCGCGCTCCAGGGAGGGCTCCGTGGTAAGGCGGATATCCTTGCGGCTGCCCGCGCAGGCGGCGGCGAGCAGGCAGGCGGGCAGGAGCAGCAGCAGTCTGGTTCTCATTTCTTGAAGAGGCCCTTAAGCAGTTTGTCGGCGGCCGGAGCCAGCTTGTTGACGGCTTTCTTCACGGCCGGCTGCTCCGCGATGGATTTCATGTCGGCTTTCACGGAGGGCTCGGCGAAGGTGCCCTTCACGTACATGCCCAGCGGGGCGCTCATGCGGATGCCGCTGCCCTGCTTCAGGGTGGTGTTGATCTTCATGTCCAACTTCTCTCCCGGCAGGTTGATCGTGCCGGAGGAGGCCACGTCGGCGACGCCGGAGAGCATAACGGACTTGTTTATCTTCATCAGGCCTTTCAGGAAGAAGTAGTCCCCCTCTATGGACTGGAACTCGATATTGTTGAAGTCGGGCAGGCGCAGCGCCTTTGCGAGCCCGGAGCTTTTCTGCAGGACCAGCAGCGGGTAGAGCGCCACCTTGGCGGCCTTGTACTTGCCGGCCAGGGCGTACAGCTGGGAGAACTTGCCGGGCCCCGCCGTGAACGTGGCCTCGCCGTCGAGGGACTTGAGGTCTTCGGAAATGTTCACCAGGTCCAGGCTGGCCGTAACCCGGCCGCAGCGGAAATTGGGATGCTCCACCGCGCCGATCTCGGCCTTGCCCGCCACGTCCAGGTAGAACTGCGGCGCGGCGGCGGTTTTCCCCCCGGCGGTCCCGGCGCCGGCGGCCGCGGCGGGCAGGTCCTTCAGGACCAGCCGGGCCAGCTTCAGCGTGAACGAGGCTTTCGGGTGGGTCATCAGGTCGCGGGCCGTGAAGGAGGCTTTCAGGTCTTCGCCGTCCAGCCGACCCTCCAGCGCTTTAGAGGAGGCCGAATCTTTAGTGAACTCCACCGTCCCGGTAAGGCCGGAAAGTTTTTTGCCGGCGTAAGCCGCGCCCAGGCCGTTGAGCGACGCCTTGCCTTTAAGCGCCAGAGTTTCGGCGTAGGAAAAATCCAGTTCGGCCAGCGCTCCTCCCGACGGGGCGTAACTGGCGGCCAGGTCGGGGGCCGCGGTGGCCAGCCGGGCGAGGTTCTTAATGTCGGCCCTGGCGCGGCCGGAGGCCTTAACGGAGCCGCCGGCGTAGTCTACCCGCGCCCGGCCCGAGGCTGAAAGGCCGTCCGTCTCCAGCGAGAAAGAACGTATGTCGGCGAGGCCCGGTTTCAGCAGGGCGGTGGCGGCGAGCTCCGTCAGCGGCAGCTTGAAGCCGCGGGGGATAGGCAATTGTTTTACCTTTCTGGCCAGCACGGTGCTGTCCATCTCCGGGCTCTGCGCCTTTAGCTCGGCGAGGAGGGCGTAGTTTACGGCGGGCTCCCAGGCGGCCTGGCCGCGCAGCGAACCTTTAACCGGGCCGGCGGCGAACTTGACCGACCGGAGATTTACGCCGGTGAACGTAAGCTTGAAATCCGCGTCCGCGTCTATCTCGGGCAGCAGCACCTTGGCCGGCAGGCCCTTGAAGACCGTTTTGAGGTCGGCGGTGGAGAACGGCTTTACGGAGATGGAGAGTTTCGCGTCCGGCTCCATCAGCCCCTTCAGCGAGCCTTTGACTTCCGCCTTTACGCCGCCGAGGGAAAAAGAGCCGCTCTCAATTTCAGCGCGGCCTTTGGCCGGGTCCCAGCCGCCCATCGACACGCGGCCCTTAAGGCGAGCCGGCACCGTGCCTGTGAAATAAGGGGAGGCCACGTCTATGGCGCAGGCGGCTTCCAGCGGGAACAGCCCTTCCGGGGAAATGCCGGAGGCCGAGAGGTTAATGTCGCGCAGGGTTATGGTCATGTCCCCCGCCGCGTTGGCGTAGGTAAACCTGGAATTCTTCACCTTAAGGCTGGAGATGGCCAGCGGCGGGGCGGGCGGCCGCTTGCCCGCGGCCTGGGCCGGCCTGGGCGCGGGCCCGGCAGCGATCAGGTCCGAGAAATTGTAGGTGTCCTTGCGCACTTCCGTTACGCGCATGCGCAGGCCTTCCGCGGAGACGGAGTTTATCTGCACCCGTTTCTGCAGCAGGGCCCGCAGCGAAGGGCGCACCGAGAAGGATTCGGCGCTGAAAAATTCCCCCCGCTTGAAATCGGGGTACTCCGAAACCCTGAGCTTGGTGATGGAGAGGCCGGAAAAATTCAGGGAGGCCGAGTCGAAAGAAACTTCCCGCCGCAGGTTCTTGGAGGCGTAGTCCGCGGTGACGGCCTTGATGCGGGCGGGCGTGAAATACAGCTTCAGGCCTACCCCCGCGGCCACCAGGAAGAGCAGTGCGGAGAACAGCAGACCTCCCGCGATCTTTAAGGCGCGTATCATATAGATAAATTATACTAAAGTGCGCAAAATGCGGGTTCAAAACTTTTACCTAAAATGCTAAATTAGAACTGCGGCGCCCGGAGCGCCCCCGACACCATGAACGCCCTCATCATCAATCTCAATTTAGCCGTAGACAAGACCGTGCTCGTTGCTGTCCTCGAAAAGGGCAGGATCTACCGCCTGGACGACACCCTTACGCTGCCCGGCGGCAAGGGCGTAAACGTGGCGCGCGCCCTGCGCGTGCTGGGCCTGAAGGCCCCCGTCGCGGGCTTTGTCAGCGGCCATAACGGCCGCTGGATAGAGGAGGCGCTGGAGCGGGAGGGTTTTGAAACTTTCCTCGAGCGGCATAACGCCGGGGAGTCGCGGGTCTGCTGCAGCGTCGTGGACGGGGCCGGCGTCTCCACCGACTTCAACGAGGAAGGGCCTATCGTCCCGGCCTCCAGCCAGGAGCGGTTCCTGAGCAGGTTCGCCAGGCAGGCGGGCGAGTACCGCTTTGCGGCCGTCTGCGGCCGCGTCTCCTCCGGCCTGAAGAAAGGCTTTTACACTTCTCTGGTAAAACTGGCCGCCGCCCGCGGCTGTTTTACCATGTTCGACACCAGCGGGCCGGTGCTGGCCGAGGCGGTGGCGGCCGGCGCCGACGGCGTGAAGATAAACCGCGCTGAATTCGAGGAGCTTGCCGGCCGGCCTTTTACCCCCGCCGTGCTGGCCGCCTATTTCAAGCGCCATTCCCGCGCCGGGCTCAAGACGCTTATCGTGACGGACGGGCCGTCGCATTCCTACGCGGCTTCCCCGTTCGGGCTGTGGAGCGTAAAGCCGCCGCGGCTTTCCGGCCTTAAGAGCCCTACCGGCGCGGGAGATTCCTTCATGGCCGGCTTCCTTTTCGGCTTCCTGAAAGGTTTCGATTTCGAGCGCACGCTGAAGCTGGCGGCGGGGGCCGCGGCCTCCGACTGCCTTACGCTGGGCGCCGGGCTGGTGCGCAGGGCGCAGGCCCTGGCCCTGGCCCAGAAGACCGTGGTAAAAAAGATCTGCTGACCTGGATTATCCTATGAAAAACTACGAAGAGATAGAAAAACTGCTGGCCGCCGCCGGGGCGCAGGAGCGCTCGAGCCTGAGCGAGCCGGAAGTTTACCGCGTGATGGAACTGGCCGGGCTCGGCGCGCCCCGGCACCTGGTTTACCCGGCCGCCGGCCTGGACGCGACCGCCGCCGCCGCGGCGGCCTGCGCCGCCCTCGCCGGGGACAGGGCAGTGCTGAAGCTGGTTTCCGCCAAGACCCTGCACAAGACCGAAGCCGGCGGCGTGAAGGTGCTGGAGAAAACCCCCGCCGCGCTGGAAGAAGCCCTGCGGGCCATGGCCGCCAAGTTCCCCGAGGCCGAAGCTTTCATGCTGGTGGAATTCCTGCCGCATTCTGCTTTCGCCCTGGGCGAAGAGCTGCTGCTGGGCGCCAGGGCCGACGCGGCCTTCGGCCCCGTGGTCACCCTCGGGCCCGGCGGCACCAACGCCGAAGCCCTCACCAAATCTTTAAAGCCCGGCACTTCCCCCTCCGTGATGCCGGTGGAACTGGCCTTCAACGAGAAGACCTGGGCGGCGTTCCTGGAAAAAAGCTGGATCTGGGCCTACGCCTCCGGCAGCGTGCGCGGCGGCCGCCGCGTGGCGGAGGACGGGGAGATGGTTAAATGGCTGGAGGGCTTCGCCCACCTGATGCGCCATTTTTGCGACGGCGGCCAGTCGGACTGGGCCATAGAGGAATTCGAGGTGAACCCGCTGGCGGCCGCGAAGGGTAAACTGACTCCGCTGGACGGCGTGCTGCGCTTCAGGAAGGCCAGGAAGGCCGCGCCCCGCCGCAAGCCGTCGCTGCAGGGCGTGGACGGGCTGATCCACACCCGGAGCGCCGCCGTGGTGGGCGTCAGCGAGAAGAAGATGAACATGGCGCGCATCATCCTCAACAACATAACTAAAGCCGGTTTCCCTAAAGAGCGGACCTACATCATAAAGGAAGGCCCGGCGGAGATAGACGGCGTTAAATGTTTCGCCTCCCCGGCGCAGCTGCCGGAGAAGGTGGACATGTACGTGGTGGCGGTCCCCTCGCCGGAGGTGCCGCGCGTGCTGGCCGAGGCCGGCGAGTCCGGCAAGGTCAACGGCGTGGTGCTGATCTCCGGCGGCATGGGCGAGAAGGCCGGCTCCGAGGGCATGGCCGGCACGGTGGTGGACGCCATAGCCAGCGCCAAGGACAAGAACCCGGATTTCGCGCTCTCCGGCGGCAATTCCATGGGCATCGTGCTCAACGACGTGAAGCTCAACACTTTCTTCATCCCCGAGTACAAGATGGAGCACCCGCTGGGCGTTAACCCCAACATGGCCAAGACGGCCTTTGTGAGCCAGAGCGGGGCTTTTGTGATCTCGACGATCAGCAAGATGCCGTGGCTCAAGCCCGCGTACTGCATTACGGTGGGCAACCAGCAGGACGTGACGGTGCCGGACTACGTGGAGCGGCTGGCCGACGAGGATGACCTGAAGGTGATCCTGGTCTACATGGAAGGCTTCAAGCCCGGCGACGGGACCGCGCTGGCCAGGGTGATAGAGAAGGCCCGCGCCAGGGGCAAGCTGGTGGTGCTCTACAAGGCGGGCCGCACGGTGGTAGGGCAGAAGGCCGTGATGGGCCATACGGCTTCTATCGCCGGGGACTACCTGGTGACGCGGCTCATCATGGAGAGCGCCGGCGCCCTGGTGGCCGAGACCTTCGACGATTTTAACGACCTGGCGGTGCTGGCCTGCTCTTTCGCGGACCGGCCGGTAAAGCACGGCAACACGTTCTTCATGAGCAACGCCGGCTTCGAGGCGGCGGGCATGGCCGACGGCGTGGCCGGCCGCCTGACGGCGGAAATGCGCCCGGAGACGGCGGCGGCGATGGACAAGACGCTCAAGGAGTTCCGGCTGGACTCCATCGTGGACGCCAAGAACCCGCTGGATATCACGCCGATGGCTTCCGACGACGCTATAGGCGGGGTGGTGCGGTCGGCGCTGGGAGCTGAGGAGTTCTCCGGGGCTATAGTTTCCATGATCCCGCTGACGGCGATGATGAACACGCTGCCTAAAGGCGGCCAGTATCCGGACGACTTCGAGAAATCTTTCCTGAAGGGCGCTGCTGCGGCGGCTCGGGAGGCGGGTAAGCCGCTGCTGTTCTGCGTGGGGTCCGGCACCCGCTACGAGCCGTACTGCGCCTACGCGCAAACCCTGGGCCTGCCGGTGTTCCGCTCGGCGGACCGCGCGGTGAAGATGTATTCGAAGTACCTGGAGTATATCCTGGGTTAAGTTCTCTGCGAAGGAAAAATGGAAAGGCCCCTTAACGGGGCCTTTCTATTTGTCGCGCTTCAGGTCAGACGGCGTTGCGGAGGATCTTTTCTATTTCGGGCTGCTCGTGCTTCATGCCCCACATGCGGATGAGGCCCATGGCGTTGGCGGCTATTTCCGGGATGGCGTCGGCGGGGATGGCGGCCTCGGCCAGGCGCACCGGGGCGCCTGCCCTGCGGAAGAAGGCCTCGAAGGCCGCTATGGTCTCCTCGGCGGAGGAGGTGCCGAAGACGGCGTGGCCGAACTTTTCAAGCCGGGCGGGGCCCTCGGTGGCGAGGTGGTGCTTGAACCAGGCGGGCATCACTATGGCCAGCCCGGCGCCGTGGGCGATGTCGTAGATGGCGCTCAGCGCGTGTTCGATGGCGTGGTTGATGAAGTTGGTCCCGCCGTAGCCGCAGGTGGCCAGGCCGTTGAGGGCCAGCGTGGCCGACCACATCATGGAGGCGCGCGCGTTATAGTCGGCGGGGTCTTTTAAAATCCGCTCGGTGGAGGCGACGATGGCCCGGGCCAGGGCGTGCACTACCTCGTCGGTGATCTCTACGTCCCGGTCCTTGGTGGTGAAATAACCCTCTATGATATGCGCCAGCGCGTCCACCGCGCCGTAGGCTATCTGCGGGCGGGGCAGCGTCAGCGTGGTCTCCGGGTCCAGCGCCGAGACTTTGGGGAAAAGCACCGGGGACTGGGTGGAGTATTTCTGGCGCGTAGCCTCGTTGGTGATCACGCAGCCGGAGTTCATCTCCGAGCCGGTGGCCGGGAGCGTCAGCACCGTGAACAGCGGCAGGGCCTCCCGCGGGGCGGGCTTGCCGGAGAAGAAGTCCCAGACGTCGCCGTTATACTTTGTTCCGGCCGCTATGGCCTTGGCTTCGTCTATGACGGAGCCGCCGCCGGCCGCCACTATAAGGTCGCAGCCCTCCGCCAGCGCCTTCTTTATCCCCTCCCTGGTATGGGAGAGCACCGGGTTAGGTTTCACCCCGGCGTGTTCGGTCACGGCTACGCCGTTGGCGGCCAGGGCCGCGGTGAGCGCGTTGTAGACGCCGTTCTTCTTTATGCTCCCCCCGCCGTAGACCAGCAGGGCTTTTTTGCCGGCTTTGGCGGCTTCCGCGGCCAGCTTGCCTATAACGTCCTTGCCGAAGAGTATCCGGGTAGGGTTGACGAAGGTAAAGTTCTGCATGAGAGGCTCCTTTAGGTTTGCTGCCGCGTGCCGTCCTGCGGTTGCGCCAGGTCGTTTATGCCGTCGAGCAGGCAGGGCTGGCGCACGTCGCCCAGCCTGGGGATGGGCTTGCCGGCGGCCTGCGCCGCGCCTATGGCCTTCTCCCAGTTGAGGTGCCAGAGGTAGAGCATGGCCGTGAACATCTGCTCAAGGTAGATGCTGTAGCTCCAGGCCAGGGCCATGTAGGCGAGCGTGGTGAACCAGACCCACTCCGGGAACTTCACCTTGCCCTCGCTGGAGATGTAGAGGATTATGGCCGGCGGGATGAAGACTATCATGGCGGCGATCTCGGACAGCGCGAAGCCGGTCATGAAGGTGCCGATGTTCATGCGCAGGATGCGCATGCCGCGCCGGAACGCCCCCCACGGGCCCATGTCCTGCCAGGCGATGGCCGGCAGGATCAGGAACACGGCCATGCGCACGCCCTTGTTGAGGGCCCGGAAGAAGGCGGCCGAAAGAGAAAAACGGCCGTCCCCGGCCAGCGTGCGCGCGGCGTTCTCGGCGCTCAGGCCGTCCTCGCGGCTGGAGGAAGAGGAACCGCGTTTCTTGCGGGTCAGCAGCGCCGTGATGACCGTCAGGATGAACCAGATAATGGTCCACACCACTACTATCGGCAGCATTTTTATCAGGTTGGACCCCAGCGACTCGGCGAAAGCGTCGACGAGGGACAGCTCCCGTCCGGACTCGGCCTGCTGGATCAGCTCCAGCAGCATGGAGGCCGAGAAGGCCAGCAGCAGGGCGAAAAAGAAGGTTATGCCCAGGACCACCAGCAGGGTCTGCTGCAGGGTGAGCGGGTCCCAGTTAAAGGAGTACTTGAAGTAGAGTATCGTGGGCGCGTACAACAGCCAGGTGAAGATGAGCGGCATTACCATCACCGGGTAGCGCAGGAAAAGGCGAGTGGAATACTTGATCAGTTGCCAGCCGTCTTTGATGGAGTTCACTGCGCGTCCACCCAGATGCCGCGGGCGGGCAGCTGTGCCTCGCCGAAGGCTTTGGTGCCCACCGGAGTTTCGGCGGCCAGGCAGCCCGAGATGAAGGCGCGGGCCGTCACCAGTTCGTGCATCGGGTTGAGGAGGATCGGCTTGCTTTTGCCCTTCTTGAAGTCGACATGGTCCCTCTTGACGATGTACTTGGAGTTGAGCTTGCCCGAGTAGTCGTTGTAGATTACTTCGACGTGGCAGTCGAAATAGTCGCGGTACAGCGGCTTGAGCCAGATGCGCTCTTCGTCCAGGTCGGCCTTGAAGTCCTTGCTCTCCACGTACTCTATGCGGTCGCGGAAATCCTCGCTGAGGTCCAGGTACACGTTCGGGTCGCAGTAATTCTTGTCCGGGGCGAAGCCCTGGTAGAGCCTTTCCTTTACTATCTTGGCCACCTTGGCGCCCAGCTTGCCGCCCATGGAGTTGACGTAGTCCTCCTGTTGCTCGTCGCCGGCGTCGTGGGCGCTGTTGAGCACGTGGGACCCGGCGGTCTCCGTGGCCGCCACAAAGGCCGCGCGGAAGCCGCCGCGCACGTAGCCGTAGAGCATGATGCCGTGGAAGTGGTACCACGCGCCGTACTTGTCGCCCTTGCCCTGGTAGAAATTGCTGATGTTGGCCAGCTTGCGCGTGACGGCCAGCTTGTCGCGCTCGGGGTGGCGCCAGTTGTCGCCCAGGATGTTCTCTATGGCCAGGATGGCCAGGTAGACCTCGCCGTTGGCCAGCCGGTAGCTGTGGCGGAACAGCTGGTCCATGGTGACCGAGCCGTCCTCTTTTGAAAGGATGAAGTTAATAAGTTCCACTTCGGTGCCGGTCTTGAAGTGGCGGGAGGTGACGCCCGAGGCCAGCGCGGTGAGCAGCTTGGTGAAGGCGCCTATCATCTCGCCGTTCTGGCGGCAGTACTGCATGAACTCGGGGCTCCATTCGTGCGGCAGGCCGTACCTGGGCTCCAGGCCGGCGGCCTGCTCCTCGAGGAGGATCTGCTTGTACATGTTGAGCATTTCCGTCTTGCGGAAAGGGTTGATGCGGCCTTCTATGTGCATCTTCGAATTGCGCAGCTGCACCAGGATGCGCTCTTTTTCATCCTCGGGAATGTCGAGGGCCAGGATCTCGGCCTCGGTGGGCAGGGGGATGGCCTGGTCCTGCACCACGGGGTTGATGTCGCTGTAGGTGCCGCCGGCCGGGTTGCCGTTGTCCTCGGCTATGCCGAAGAGCACCTGGAAAAGGACCTTGGGGAGGTTCTTGGTGTAGACGGCCAGGGCCACGTCGCTCTGCAGGTCGTGGCGCTGGTAATTGGCCTGGCGGTACTGCCTGGCGAAATCCAGCGTGCCGTCGATGCCGGGGATCTCTATCTTGCCGCCTATGATGTGCAGCTTCTGGCCCTGGCGGGAGGGGCGTTCGAGCAGGGGATCGTAGGAGTTTACGTCCAGGTAGTAATTACCCCTCTGCGGCGCGGGGGCGGCGGAGGCGGCGGAGGCCGCTTTGAGGCTGGCTACATCTATGTCCTGGAATTGCTGGGCGCCGGCCGGAAGCGCGGCGAGAAAGGCGGTAAGGACTAAAAGTGTTTTTTTCATCAAGGCGTTCTCCGTCTGCGGGCTATATACTATAATCTAACAGAAATAGGGGGCCTTGTAATGCGCGGAAAGGCCCAGGCCGGCGGTGTTATTGGACCTAGCCGCGTATAGGACCTTATGGGTACTGAAAAGCTTATCTTGATCTCTGACGTGCACGCCAACCTCCCGGCGCTGGAGGCGGTGACCGCCGACATTGCCGCCCGGGGCCTGGCCTCGGCCCCTGTCTGTTTCCTCGGGGACGCCGTCAATATGGGGCCGTTCCCGGCCGAGACCCTGGCCGCCCTGCGGGCGCTCTCCCCCGCCTTCCGGGTGCGCGGCAACCACGACCGCTATATCGCCTCCGGCACTCCCCGGCCCGAGCTTGAGAAATATTTTCACTGCGCGGAAGGCGCCGACCATACCGCCTGGACCGCCGCCGCGCTGGACGGAGAGGCCAGGGCCTGGCTGGGCGCGGCCCCCGCCTCCCTCGGGTTTAAATTAGGCGGGGCCGAATTCCGCTGTTTCCACGCCTCCGAGGAGAGCGACGAGGTCCCTTTCAGCGCCGGGGCCGGTGCTCCCAACGTGCTCTGCGGCCATATCCACTCTCCCTACGTAAAAACCGCGGCCGGCGGCCTGGCGGTCAATCCCGGCAGCGTCGGCAGCCCGCTGGACGGCAACCCCGCAGCTTCTTACGCTGTCATAAGCGTCAACGGCCGGGTGAGCGCCGAGATCGTCCGCGTGCCTTACGACCTGGCCGCGTTCTCCGCGGCGCTGGCGGCCAGGGCCGTGCCCTGGGGGAGCGTTATAGGCGGCGTAGTGCGCAAGGCCAGCCTTTTTTAAATGAAGATACTCCACGTCACTGAAAGCTTCGGCTGGTCCGGCGGCGCCGCGCAGGCGCTCTACCTGGCGCGCGAGCTGCGCTCGCTCGGGCACGAGAACCTGCTGGCCTGCCCCGCCGACGGGGACCTGGGCCGCAAGGCCGCGGCTGACGGCTTTGAAGTGGTGCATTTCCGGCCGCGGCGCGACTACGACCTGAAGGCCGCCCTTGCGCTGGCCAGGCTGCTGGAAACGGTCCGCCCCGACGTGATGCAGGCCCACCATCCCAAGGCCCACGCCATGGGCCTGCTGGCCAAGTTCTTTTCCCGGCATAAGCCGCTCTTTGTTTTCACCCGCAGGGTCTCTCACCCTATCGTCACCGGGTTTTTTGCCAAATTGAAATATACCAGCGCCCTCATCGACGGCTGCATCGCGGTGGCGGGCTCGGTGCGCGCGCAGCTTATAGCCTACGGCCTGGCGCCGGAGCGCGTGCGCACCATCTACAGCGGCACGGACCCGGCGCGCTTCTCCCCCCGCCCTCCCGAAGAGGCCGTGCTGCAAGAGCTCGCCCTCCCGCCCGGCCTGCCGGTAGTGATGCTGGTGGGTAATTTCAGCGAGCATAAGGGCCAGCGCGTGCTGGTGGCCGCCGCCGCGCGGCTGCGGGCGCGGGGCCTGGACTTCGCGCTGGTATTCGCGGGGCGCGGCACCGATTCCGCAGAGCTGAAGGCGCTGTACGCCGCCGCCGGCCTGCCGGAGGACAGGGTCCGTTTCCTGGGCCTGCGCGACGACGTGGAACGGCTGCTCACCGCGGCCTCGGTCAGCGTGAACGCCGCCATAAAGGGCGAGGCGCTCAGCGGCAGCATCCGGGAGTCGCTCTGCATGGGCGTGCCGGCCGTGGCCAGCGATATTTCGGGAAATTCAGAGATAGTGCACGACGGCGTGACCGGGCTGCTGTTCCCGCCGGGCGACGCGGCCGCGCTGGCGGACCGCCTGGAGACCGTGCTGCGGGCCCCCGCCCTGCGCGAGAAATTTTCCGCCGCTTCGGTGGCGCTGGTACGGGAGAACTTTACCACGGCCATAATGGGCCGCCGTACCCTGGCTTATTACCAGGAACTCCTGGCCGCGCGCGGGCGCTTAACTTAAAGGCCCCGCCCCGGGAGACTTGCGGCCGCCGGAGGTTCAAGCCCCCGGCGGTTTTCTTTTTAGAGGAGTTTACCCTGCAGCAGCCAGGCGGTGCTGAGGAAAGCGAAGAAGCCCACCACGTCGGTGACGGTGGTGAGGAAGATGCCCGACGAGTGGGCCGGGTCGTAGCCCAGGCGCTTCATGGCCAGCGGGATCATGGCCCCGGACATGCCGGCCGCCACCATGTTCACCACCATCGCCACGCCGACCACCAGGCCGAGCCAGGCGTTGCCCTTCCACCACCAGGCCGCTCCGGCGGTTATAATGCCGGTGACTCCGCCGTTCACAAAGCCGACCAAAATCTCGGTCTTGACCAGGCGCCAGGCGTTATGCGGCGCGATCTCGCGCATCAGCATGCCGCGCAGGACTATGGCGAGCGTCTGGGTGCCGGCGTTGCCGCCCTGCCCGGCGATGATGGGCAGGAAGACCGCCAGCACGGCGACGCGGGCGATGAAATCTTCGAACAGCGCCACCACCGAGCCGGCCAGGAAGGCCGTGGCCAGGTTGACCGTCAGCCAGGGCAGGCGCCGCGTGATCTTGAACCAGGGAGTGGAAAAAGCCCGCTCCTCGGCGCTGGCGCCGAACAGCAGCTGTATGTCCTCGGAGGCCTCCTCCTCGGTGGAGGCGATGATGTTCTTGGTATTGACGATGCCGATCAGGCGGCCGTTCTCGTCGGTAACCGGCACCGCCAGGTAGTGCTTGCGCGACACCATGGCCACCAGCTCCTCGCGGTCCGTGAACGGGGAGACCTTCACCACGTCCTTTATCATTATCTCCGAGACCGGGGTTTCGGGGGCGGCCAGCAGCAGGTCGCGCATGTTGAGCACGCCCTGCAGCGCGTTGCCGCCGTCCACCACGTAGCAATAGGTGGCCGCCGGCAGCTGTTTCTTGGCCATCTGCCGCAGTCGCAGTATCACGTCGCGCACCCTGGCGTCGGAGCGGAACGCGAGGAAGTCCGTGTGCATTATCCGCCCGGCGCTTTCGCGCGGGTAGGCCAGGATCTCCGCCATATCCTTGGAAAACTCCTCGTTGAGCAGCGGGATGACCGCCTTGGAGAAATCGGGGTCCAGGCGGCGGAAGATGTCCGCGGCGTGGTATTTGCCGGTGCGGTGCAGCACTCCGGCCGCCTCGGCGGGGGTGAGCTCCCCCAGCAGGGCCGCGCTCTCCGGCGGCGGCAGGTTTTCCATGGCCTGGGCGGCTACCGACGGCGGCAGGTCCCTGAGCAGCCCGGCGGCGTCGCGGGGCGGCAGCGTTTCAAGCGCCTGTGCCGCCCGCACGGGGTCCGTCTGGATGAACCGCTTTACGATCTCGATGGCTGCTTCTTTCTTTTTCATATAAAAAATCAGCGGGCGGAGGCGCGCTTCAGGCGGTCCATTATCGCCCGCCCCAGGCCGTGCGGCGGCACCCTCTCCGCGTAGATCAGCCCTGCCCCGGAATTCTCCAGCAGGTGCAGCGCCCTGAAAAGGTTGGCCGCCGCTTCGCGCAGGTCGCCGGACCGGGAGAGGACTTTTACGGCGGCCCAGGCTCCCCTCGGCCGCCGGCTGAAGGCGAGGTAGGCCGCCCGCGCGGAGGGCCTGACGGGAGCGCCGGGTTCTACTATCTCCAGCCTGACCCGCGGCGCGTAATGCTTTTTGAGGCAGCCCGGGGCCAGGGGCGCTTTGGCCCGCGCGGCGCGCCCGGCGGGAACTCCGGCCGCGCGCTCTATCTCCTCCAGGGGCAGGCCGCCGGGGCGCAGCAGGACGGGGCGCCCCCCGGAGAAGGTGATGATGGTGGACTCCACGCCGATGGCGGTGCGGCCTCCGTCCAGGATGAGGTCCGGGCCGGCGCCGAGCTGTTTTCTGACATGGGCCGCCGTGGTGGGGCTAAGGCGGCCGAAGCGGTTGGCGCTGGGCGCCGCCACCGGGCGGCCCGCGGCCTTTATGAGGGCCAGCGCGTGGCGGTTGGCCGGGACCCTTACCGCGACGGTCTTGAGGCCGGCCGTTACAATGTCGGGAACGGCGCGCGCCTTGGGCAGCACCAGGGTGAGCGGGCCGGGCCAGAATTTAGCCATGAGTTTTTCCGCGGCCGCCGGGATCCTGGAAAAAAGGCGCCGCGCCCTGGCCGGGGAACATTCGTGCAGGATCAGCGGGTCGAAACGGGGCCGACCCTTGATCTCGAAAATGCGCGCGCAGGCCTCCGGGTTAAGCCCGTCGGCCCCCAGGCCGTAGACCGTCTCCGTCGGAAAAGCCACGACGCCGCCGCGCTTTATGACGGCCGCGGCTTTTTGTATGGACTGTCGTCCGGCTTTGAGCGTTTTGGCCATAGTACCGGACTAATTTTAGCAATTTACGGGGGGTTCCCGCGGCGCAGGCGCGGTTACGGTTTCTCTTCCGGGCCTTTTGTTTCGCACCCGTTTAGCAGTTCCCGCAGCCGGATCTCGGATTCCTTCATCTGCGTGATGTCCACCCAGGAGCCCGTTACCTGGTCCGTGGTTCCGGGTGCGGTCCTGAGCTGGCTGTGTACCCAGACATAGCCCGAGCCGTCCTTCTTCTTGACCCTGAAATCCTGGACCATGCTGAGCTTTTTAAAGATTTGTTTCTTTTCTTCCAGGACCCGATCCTTGTCCTGGGGGTGCACGGCGTTCTCGAACCAGCCGGGGGCCAGCATTTCTTCCTGGTCGTGGCCTGTGACGTTTTTGGAGTTGCCGCTCACCCACTGCGTGATGAACCTGCCGTTAACATAGCGCAGGGTGAACAGGATGACAGGCATGGCTTCCATCACCTGGGTGAGGTGGCTGGCCGTGCGTTCCAGCGCGGCCTGGGCCGCGTTGCGGCCGGCCTCGCCGGAGATAGCGTCCAGGGCCAGCGAGATGTCGGCCTTTATCTCGGAGAGCAGGCTGACCTCCTCCTGCGAGAAGAAATCCAGGTCGGCCGAGTAGAGGTTCAGTATCGCCGAAACCTTATCGGACTCCACCAGGGGGACGGCCGCGCAGGAGCGGTAGCCCATCTTCACGGATTTATCCCGCCAGGGCGCCATGTAAGGGTCCGCCGCCACGTCGCGGCACACGGCGATCCTGCCGGTGCGGGCGGCTTCCCCGGTCGGGCTCTTGAAGCCGGGGGCGTCGTTGATAGGCACCCTGAGCGAGTCCAGGAATTCCCCCGTCTCGCCGGCGGAGCAGAGCGGAAGCACCCTGCCGGTATCCTTGTCGGGATAGCCGATCCAGGCCATCCTGACCCCGCCCGCCTGAACGGCTACCGCGCAGAGGCGCTCGAACAGCTTCTGCCGGTCCTTTATCTGGGCCGCGGCCTGGTTTATCTCGGCCAGCACCGTGTAGAGGCGGAGGTTCTTTATGAGGTCCTTCTGTGTCCTCCTGAGTTCCTCGCTGGCTTTCTCGAGTTCCAGCTGGGCCAGTTTGCGCGCCGTTATGTCGTAAAAACTGACGGCGAACTGCCCTTCGCGGGGCCTGAAGGCGCTGACCTCGTACCATTTCCCGAGCCCAGCGGAATAGTTCTCGAAGTGGACCGGCTCGCCGGTGAGGGCTACCCTGCCGTAAGTCTCGATCCAGACTTTTTCCGTCTGCGGCAGCACTTCCAGCACCCGCCGGCCCAGCAGGTCGGCCCGCTTCATGCCGGTAAGCCGCTCGAAGGCGGGGTTCACGTCGAGGAATTTGTAGTCCGAAGGCCGTCCCTGGGCGTCGCAGATTATCTCATGTGTGGCGAAGCCTTCCTCCATGCCCTCGAAGAGTTGCTCGTAGCGCTCTTCGCTGGCGCGCAGCGTCTCCTCGTTCTTTTTGCGCTCCGTAATGTCGCGTAAAATATGTACGGCCCCCGCGTATTCTCCGTCGGGGCCGGGGATCGGGTCCACTACCACTTCGAAGGTCTTATCCCTCAGGTTATACTCCAGGGTTTCCCGGCGCATGGACTTCTTCGCCTTCAGCACCGGGCATTCCGGGATGGGCGCGGCGGTGCCGTGCACTATTTCCCAGCAATGGCGGCCCTGCACCATGGCGGCGTCGTGGGGAAAAACTTTGCCGGTGGCCTTATTGGCGCGGATGATGCGGTGCTCGGCGTCCAGCGTCCAGATCACGTCGTCTATGGCGCTGAAGGTGGCCTCCCACTCCCTGGCGGCCGCCTCCAGCTTCTCCGCCGCCTGCCGCTGTTCGGTAATGTCGATAGTATACCCGGCCAGGTAGCGCGGCCTGCCTTCCAGCTGTATGGGGAACTTGAAGGTCCGGTAGGTATGGCCGTTAAAGTTTTCCTGCACTACAACCTGCTTGCCTTCCTTGATGATGCGTTTATCGTCGGCGATCATGCTCCTGGCCAGTTCGGACGGGAAGAGGTCGTCCATGGTCCTGCCGAGCAGGTCTTTGAGCGGCCGGCCGAGCATGGTTTCATAGTTCTGGCTCAGCCGCAGGGCGCGTATCTCCTGGTCCTTGAAGAAGACATAGATCGGGCTATGCTTCATGAAATTATCGAAGATCTGTTCGCTTTCGCGCAGCCCGGTGGTGGCGACTTCTATGGCCCGGGAATACTTGCCCGCCTGTACCCTGAAGAGCAGGTAGGCCCAGCCGCCGGCGCCCAGCAGCAGCGAGACGGTAAGGAGGAGAACCAGGGCGGAGATGTTGCCGGCTTTCGCCATGATCTCGGCCCAGTCCAGCTTTACAACTATCGCCCAGCCGGTTTCAGGCACTATGCCGAGCGCGGCCAGCACTTTTTCCCCGCGATAATCCCTGCAGAGGAAGACCCCGGCTTCCCCTAGCAGCGCCCGGACGGCCGGGAGGTGCTTCTCCGACAGCTGGCGGCGGAATTTCAGGGGCGGCTCTTTGGCGTGGCGCATGCCGGCCAGAGAAACTGCGTAGTCCCCCTCCCGCCGGCTCAGCGTGATCTCTCCGGACCCCGTGACGGTGGGCCATTTTTGTATGAGCGGGTAAAGGTAATCTTCCGGGGAGATCTCGAGCACTAAGAAAAGTTTATTCCCGTTGCCTTCGGCGGCTTTAGCGGCTATGTCCAGGCGCGGCTTGCCTGACTGGTCCAGGTAAAAATCACCAAGTTCCGTGCGGCCCGAGCCGGCGGCTTTCTTAATAAGGTCGAGGGTCTGCGGGGCCAGCCGCTTTTCCGCCTTTGCCGTGGCGACTATTATCCGCCCGTCAGGCCGGGCCAGAAGGGCCGAGCGGTAGCGGTTATGCTTGAGATAGCGGTCCAGCCGCGCCAGCATGGAGGCGCGCAGTTCTTTGTCGTCCGGGGCCGCCGCCAGGCGGTTCAGGAAAATGGAAAGTACCGGGGTGTCCAGCAGGGAGCTGGTATCGTTGAGCCTGTCGTTGCGCCAGAAGATCAACTGTTCTGTTTTTGCCTGGAGGATGGACGACAGGAGGTCCGCCGCGTCTTTCTGTATGGCTTTCTGGTAATGGTGGTGGTAGGCCAGGCCGCCGGCCAAAATGCAGACCGTCGCCGCGGCGAAGATGCCGGCCAGGCGCTTCTTTAAATCCAGTATTTCTTGTGAAAACCGAGGGTCGTGCATCTGCCCCCCCTATGAAAATTCCCCGGACACAAAGATTTTTTACGAAGTAAAAAATCGGAGAGGAAGGGATTCGAACCCTTGATACGGGTTTACCCCGTATGCCGGTTTAGCAAACCGGTGCCTTCAACCACTCGGCCACCTCTCCATCGTTGTACTGACGCGCCGGTAACCCAAAACCGGCAGACTTATTATATAAAAAATCAGGTCAACTGAATGTCTTTTTTATGCCTTCCTCGAGGGGGGTCCAGGCCCCGGCCCCGGCCGTTTTTTCCCAGAGACCGGGCGAAGCCGTCCAGTTGGGCGCCGAGGCTTCCCTGGCCTTGTCCCGGTTCATGGCGGGTTCGGCCCCGGTGACGGCCGTCACCGTTTCGTAAAACCAGCCTACGGCGTAGACGGCCCAGGGTGGCAGCGAGACCATCAGGGGCATCTTGACGCCCATGCCCGCCGCCAGCAGGGCGATGAATTCCCGCCAGGCGTAATCGCGGCCTTCGCAGACGTAGAAGGTGCCGCCGTCGAACTTTTCGCTTTCCAGGGCGGCGATGATAGCCAGCACCAGGTCGTCGAGGTAGACGAAGCTGAACCTGCCGCCGGCCGAGCCCGCGTTGACCATGACCCCCCTGCGCACCCACTCCGCGATCTTGGAGAAGCCGAAGTCTTTTTTGCCGTAGACGATGGGCGGGCGCAGGATCACATGGGCGCCGCCGGAGAAATTCTTTGCCGCCCGCTCCCCCTCCAGCTTGCTCAGGCCGTAGCCCGAAACGGGGGCGTCCGGGTCCGCCTCCGTCCTGGGGACCCGGCCGGCGGGGCCGCCCGCCGCGAGGCTGGAGATATAAACTATTTTTTTAAGCGCGGGCTCGGCGTTGGCCGCGGCCACCAGGTTGGCGGTGCCGCCGGCGTTGGCCTTAAGGAAAGCTTCCCTGGAGCGGCAGAAAAGCGCGGCGGCCAGATGCACGGCCGCGTCCGCGCCGGCGAGCGCCCGCCTGAGGCTTTCCGGGTCGGCAAAATCCGCCACGGCGTAGGCCGCCCCGGGCAGCGGGTCCGCCGGGGGCCGCCGCGAGAGGATCCTTACCCCGTAGCCTTTGGCCAGCAGCGCGCGCGCCAGCGCCTTGCCCACGAACCCTGTTCCCCCGGTGACGGCTATGGTTTTCATCTTAATCTTCTTTAAGCTTCTTTACGGCTTTGCCCAACTGCGCGTCTATGCCTTTTATGCTGCCGGCCACTTCCTTGTTGAGGTTGACGCCGAAGCGGAGCATGCCGGCATTTATGGTGTCGCGGTCCGGGTAGCGGCCTTTCTGTATCTTCTCCAGCACGCTGGTCTTGTCGTACTGCGGCATGGTGGCGGCGATGGCCAGGGCCATGAGGGCGAAGGCGGCCAGGTTGACGGCCAGGCCCGCGAGGCCGCTGACCAGCCTGAGCAGCTTGGTGCTGGTGTTGATGAACAGGATGAAGACCGTCCACAGCAGAAGAGAGATCCAGAGGTAGTACGTGCCGAAGGAGCCCGTTTCCGGGTAGGCGGCGTAGAACGCCACATGCACCAGCCCCACGGCGATTATTTTCAGGATCAATATCATATTTCCTCCGCTTCCGGCGACTGCGGCGGCCGCAGCGACGGGAGGTTAATGCCCAGCCGCAGCAGGGAGGTTAATGCTCTCCTTCTGTCCGGGTATTTTCCGTCGGAAAACTTGCTCAGGGCCGGGACCTTGTCGGCCTGCGGCAGGAAGGAGAGCCCGGAGAAGGCGCAGACCAGGGCGAAGATAAGCGAGATGACGACCTTGGGCCAGGCGCTGAAACGGGCTACCGAGTTGCCCAGCAGGATGGCGAAGGCCGTCCAGACCACGGCCGAGATATACAGGAAGGTAAATCCCATGGTGCCGCTCATCGGGTAGGAGACGAAGACGGCGAGGTTGACCAGCAGGGCGGCCGCTATCAGTATGGCCATAGTTCTAATCCATCGCCTTGAACTCTACGTGGACGGTGAGCTTGTCCTCGTAAAAATCGTCCGGCAGCCGGGGAAAAGGCGCCGCGCTCTCCACCGAGGTTTCGGCCGCGTAATCGAACAGCCTGTTGCCGGCGGATTTCTCCACCGCTATGCCTTTTACCGCGCCGGAGCGGGTGATGGTGAAGCGCACGGTGCAGCGCAGGGCGCCGCCGGAAGGCATCTTGCCGGTCCAGGCGTTCCAGAGCGCTTCGCGGACCTGGCTGATATACCACGGGTACGGGAAATTGGCGGAGTCGGTTATCAGCGGCGTGCCGTTCTCGCCGGCCGCGCCGTTGTCGGCGGCGGTTTTCTCCTCGTCGAAAAGCTTGGCGCTGCCTGACAGCACGCTGGGCTTGGGCAGGGCGCCCTGGGAAAAATCGTCCTCGTCGGCGGGCTTGGGCGCGGCCGCGGGCGCGTTTTTTGTCCGGGGGGCCGGCGCCGCCTTGGGGGCGCCTTCGGCCGCGGCGGCTTTCTGCATGGTGACGATCTTGGAGGGGCCTATGAAATCTATGTAGTAAGCCTGGGGGGTCCTCGGCTGCAGGACGTTGCGGGAAAAGAAAAAAAGCGCCGCCAGAAGCAGGAAGTGCGCGGAGGAAGAATATATCAGGTAGGAACGCATCTGGGGTGTCCCGGTCAGTTCTCGGGTTTGACCGCTATGCCTATCTTGCCGGCGCCAAGTTTCTTGGCGATGTCCAGCACCGTCACTACTTTCTCCACGGCTACCGACTTGTCGGCCTCTACGAGGACGGTTTTCTTGTAGGACTTCGCGAAGCGCAGGATCAGCTCTTTCTCCAGCCGCTGGAACTTGACTTTCTTGCCGTCCACGGCAATCTCGCCGTTGGCGGCTATCTGCACCTTGAGGACTTCCTCGTCGGCGCCCTTGGTGCCGGTGGCCGCTTTGGGCAGGTTCACCTGGATCTGGGACTGCACCAGGAAGGGCGTGATCACCATGAAGATGATGAGCAGGATGAGCGAAACGTCGATCAGCGGGATCATGTTGATCTCCGCGAAAATGCCGCTTTTTTTGGTGTGTACGCGCATTTAAACCACTCCGCTGAATTCCCGGGAGGCGGACTTGTCTATGACTTGCTCGGCGACCCAGTTCATCTCGCTGGAGAAGTCGTTGGCTTTATGGACGAAATAGTTATAGGCCACTATGGCCGGCACGGCCACGAACAGGCCTGCCGCGGTGTTGACCAGCGCTTCGGCGATGCCCATGGCGACCACCGAAGGCCCGGCCCCGGCGTACATGGAAAGGTCCTTGAAGGCGCGGATGACGCCTATCACCGTGCCGAACAGGCCGATGAAAGGGGCGATGCTGCCGATGGTGGCGATGGCCGTCAGGCTCTTGCTGAGCCGTGAAACGTGCCATTCCACGGCCTTCTCGGCCAGCTCGCGCTTCTCGAGCGGGGTGCCGTAATGCGCCATGACTTTCTGCACTATGTCCCCGGCGGGGGTCCTGGCCTTGGCGCAGAGCTCGGTGATCTGCTTCATCTCGCCGGCCCTGAGCAGGGCGTAGATCTTGTGGATCAGGTCGTCCATGCCCTTGAAGGTCTTCTGGTAGACGGTCCAGCGTTCCCAGATGAGGGCTATGGAGTAGATCGACAGGGCCGCCAGGACAAAAAGTACGGGGCCGCCGGCGATTATAAGCTGTTTGAAAGTGATGTTCATCGCTGTTTCTCCTGCTCTTTATATAGGGAAATTATAGCAATTCACGCGGGAGGAATGGGGCATGACGGCAGGCCGGCCCGGGGGGCGGAGCCGGCCGGCGGGGCCTGCTGTTTTCAGGCTTTTTTGAAGGCGAATTTTACGCGGGCTTCCAGGTTCTCGAAATAGCCGCTGAGCAGCTTGAGCTTGGAGCTGACCACCCCGTAGAGCTCTTCCTGCTCGCGGGACTTCAGCTCGTCGCTGGCTTCGAATTCCCTTAGGCGGTTGACCGCGTCGAAAAGTTCCTCGCGGATCTTGGCGAGTTCCTGGTCGCGCCATTTTAGTTCGGCGCGCAGGGTGCCTATCTCCTCGCAGAACTTGCGGCTGGATTCCTCGGCGTCGCGGCGCTCGTCGAACATGATGCTCTGGAACTCCTCGTTCTTGCCCACCAGCGAAGCTATGTTGTCGCTGTAGGAGCGGGTGACCATGTCCTTCTCTTCCAGCTGGCTCTTGAGTTCCCGGATCTGGTTTTCCAGCGCGTCCACGCTTTCCGCGTGGGCGAGCTCGGCCTTCTGCAGGGCGGCGCGGCCGTTCTCCGCGGCCTGGTGCGCCAGTTCCTTGAGGTGTATTATCTCGGAGGTCTTTTCGGAAAGGGCCTGGGTGGCTTCGGAGAGCTTTTCTTCCGCGCGTTTCTTGAGGGTCTTGTAGAGGCTTTCCCACGAGGGATGCTCGGGGCGGATGTTCTGGGCGTTCTCGATGGAGCGCTTGAGCTTCTCGGTGAGGGCCCGGATGTCCCCCTCTTTCTTTTTCAGGGCTTCCTCAAAATTGTGTTTTTCGGCGTTGTAGGATTTGCGCAGCTCCTTGACTTCGCGCTCGAGGGAGGCGTTCTTGGTGATGGCTTTCTCGAGGAGCGAGCGGGAGGCGGTCTCTTCGGCGGCCTGCACGGTCATGGGCGGGCGGGGCTTGACGGGCGCCCCGGGCGCGACCTCGAGCAGCAGCTGGAAGGCGGGCTCTATGGCCGCTTCGCGCCACTGGCCGAGGGACCGCTCGGGGCAGACCAGGGTGGAACGGTTGAAGCCGGCCTGCGAGGCCGCTTCCCTGGGCGTGAAAGGCCCGCGTATGGCCTTTTTCATGTAAGCGTAATACCGCAAAATCGGTTCTGTCATGATTAAATCTTAACAAAGGGGTGTTACAAAGAGGTTACAGATTAAAATAATCCGGGCCCCTGCGGGTTTCTAGCGGGAGAGGGTTTTGGCTATGTTGGCGCGGGTGACGGGGCTGATGACGCCCTTTTCGGTGATGAGGCCGGTGATGAGCGGCGCGGGAGTGACGTCGAAGGCGGGGTGCCGCACCCTTACCCCCCTCGGGGCAATGCGGTTGCCTTTGATGAAGGTGACTTCTTCGGTTGAGCGCTCTTCGATTATTATCGCGTCGCCGTCGCGCGCCTTCAAGTCTATCGTGGGGACGGGCGCCGCCACGTAGAAAGGGATCTTGTGGTATTTGGCCAGCACGGCCAGGGCGTAGGTGCCGATCTTGTTGGCCGTGTCGCCGTTGGAGGCTATGCGGTCGGCGCCCACCACTATGGCGTTCACGCCGCAGGTCTTTATGATGTGGGCGGCCATGTTGTCGGTGATAAGCTCCGACGGCACGCTCTCGCGCATCAGTTCCCAGATGGTCAGGCGGGCGCCCTGCAGGTAGGGGCGCGTTTCGCAGGAGTAGGCGCGAGCCACTTTGCCGGCTTTGTGGCCCGCGGTGATTACGCCTACGGCGGTGCCGATGCCCATGGTGGCCAAGGCCCCGGCGTTGCAGTGGGTCATGATCACGCAACCCTTAGGGAGCAGTCTGGCGCCGAAGCGGCCCATGGCCTCGCAGGCGGCTTCGTCTTCCGAAGTTACCAGGCGGGCCTCGCGGTCCAGCATTTCAAAAAGTTTGTTTCTATCGGCGGAGGAGAAGGCCGCCGGGTGCGCGCTGGCGAAGGCCAGGGCCTTGCCCAGCATGCGGTCGGCCGCGTAGAACAGCGCCACCGCCGTAGGGCGGGCGGCTTTAAGCAGGTCCGCCGTCTTTGCGGCGGTTCGCGCAAGTTCAGGGCCGGAGCCGGGGCGCAGGCGGCGCAGTTCCAGCGCGAAGCCGAACGCCGCGGCGCAGCCTATGAGCGGCGCCCCGCGCAGCGCCATATCGCGGGTGGCCTTGGCGGTGCCGGCGGCGTCGCGCACCGGCAGGTAGACTATCCTGTCGGGCAGCAGGCGCTGGTCCAGTACCTTCATGAGGCCTTTGCGGAATATGAGGCGGGGCGGTATCATGGTTTGGATCTGTGTGGGCGGGCCGGGAAGACAGGAGCCGCGGTCATTTCCGCGGCTCCCGGTCCCTGGCTCTCGGACTTTATGGTATCGAGTCCAGCAGGTTCTTCAGCTCTTCTTCGGTCTTGCCGGTTATTTCCACGGTTTTTTCGCGGCCCTTGGCGCCGCGGATGATGTTCACCATGCGGGACGGGACCTCGAAGAACTCCGACAGATAATCCCTGAGCAGCAGGTTTATCTTCAGATCGGCGGCGGCGGCGCAGATCTTCACGCGCAGCACGCTGCCTATGCGTGAAACCACTTCGTTGTCTTCACAGTTGGGTATAACTCTGACTTTTACTATCATGTTCCCTACCTCCACCCGGTTGCGCGTCCTGTGGGCTGCGCGCTAACGTTCCCCCCGTTGCATGGGGGCTTTCCCGCACTAAGCGAAAAGAGAACTGCCTATCCGCGGCAGGCTGGAGCCGGCTTCCACGGCCAGCTCGTAATCGCCGCTCATGCCCAGGGACAGCACGCTGTCCGGCCCCGGGAAATCCCTGTCGAAGATCTTTTTAGCCAGCGCGAAGGCCCCGCGCAGTTCTTCCGGCGAGGCGTCGGCCGGGGCGATGCCCATGTAGCCGCGGGGCTGCAGGTTCTTGAAGCTCCGCACGGCGGCCAGCAGCTCGCCCGCCCCTTCGGGGCTTACGCCGGACTGGGTGGGCGAAGTGTTGAGCTTGAGCTGCAGCATGACGGGCAGTATCTTGCCCGCCGCGGCGGCGTGGCGGTCCAGCTCGGCGGCTATCTTTACGGTGTCTACGGAATCTATCCAGTCGAAGGTCTCTACGGCGGCCTTGGCCTTGTTGGTCTGCAGGTGGCCGATGAAATGGAGCTGTACCCTGGAGCGCAGCGGCGCCAGGGCGCCGGTGGTCCACTTGGCCTTGGCGTCCTGTACCTTGTTCTCGCCGGCCGTTTTAAGGGCGCCGGCTTCTATGAGCAGTCTCACGTCTTCGTCCGCGGCGTACTTGGTGACGGCGAGGACGCGCACCTCGGCCGGGTTCCTGGAAATCCTGGCGCAGGCCGCGGCAATACGGCTGTTTATGATCTGAAAATTTGAAAGAAGCGCGCCCTTGCGTGTGATTTCAGCAGTTGGCATGGTTGGGATACCTATATTCTAGCAAAAAATGGCGGTTTCCCATAGGGAAAACGGGCCGGGGGCTGTCCGGGAGGGGCCGTTGGGCCGCTTTTAAGGCCCCTCCCGGCCGTGCTATTATATAGGTATGACGCTGCCTCCTTCCTTCTGGCTTCTCATCTCCGCTGAAGCGCTCATGACGGCCGGCTACTCGGTCTCTTTCCCCTTTCTCGCCCTGTACCTGAGCGGGCAGCGCGGCGTGCCCATGGCCTGGGTGGGCCTCTTTCTTTCCCTGTCCATGCTGGTCTCCGCGGCGGCTCAGGTGCTGGGCGGCGAGATATCGGATATTGTGGGGCGCAGGAAGGTGATGGCCTTCTCCCTGGGGCTGCGGGCGCTGCTGATAGGCGTGATAGCCTGGGTGATCTATTCCGGCGCCGGCCTGTGGGCCATTTTTGTTTTCCATCCGCTGGGCATGCTGCTGGGGTCTTTCTTTCAGCCGGCGGCCAGGTCCTGGGTGGCGGACTATACTCCCCCCGCGCAGCGCATGAAGGCCTACGGCCTGCTGCGCACCGGCTCCAACGCCGGCTGGGCCATAGGCCCGGCCATCGGCGGCCTGCTGGCGGAGGGGTCCTACGCCATGCTGTTCTTTGTGAGCGCGGCGGTGTACGCCGTCTGCTCCGTGATCGTCGCCGTGGTGGTAAAAGACAAGCCCGGCGCGGCGCGCGGCGGCATGGAGAGTTTCAGCCCGTCGGCGGCGGCCGCCACCCTTAAGAACGGGCAGTTCCTGCGCTTCTGCGTGTTCACCTTTACGATGTGCGCGGTGATGAGCCAGCTGGTGGTATCTACTTCGCTCTACTCCAAGACCTACCTGGGTTTTTCCGAGCGGCAGATCGGCCTGCTGTTCACGCTGAACGGCACGCTGGTGGTGTTTTTTCAGTACCTGATGACGCGCCTGCTTGACGGGCGCAGGATAACGGCGGGGCTGGGGCTGGGCGCGCTGCTCTACGCCGCCGGCTACCTGGGGCTGGGCTACGCGCCTTCCTACTATTTCGCCGCCGGGGCTATTGTGGTGATTACGCTGGGCGAGCTGGCGGTGTCCCCTGGCATGCAGGCGCTGGGCGCCAACATGGCGCCCAAGCATGAAAAAGGGCGCTACCTCGGCGTGCAGGGTTTGTTCCAGCACGTGGGCAGCGCCACCGGCATCTTTATAGGTTCCAACGCTATCGGCCTGGTGAGCCCGGTGTTCCAGCAGGGCCCGTGGTTCATCGTCTCCGGTATCGCCGTAATTTCCTGCCTGGGGTTCCTCTCCCTGGGCCGCCGCCTCACCCCCGCCCAGGACGGCCAACCGGCCCCTGAAGTCTCCCCCATCCCCATCCAAGCCACCGAAACCGCTTAAGGGGACGCTGATTCCTAAAGTCCTAATTTTTGCCGCCTATTGATGAAATGGGTATAAAGCTCCGGGTTTCCCCGGCGCTCACAGTAGCAATTAGGAATTTAGGAATCAGCGTCCCCTACTGTTCGCCCTACTGTTCGCGGCCGATGACGGCGGCTATGCCGGCGAGCAGGAAGAAGATTATGGGGGCGGCCAGGCCGGGCGCGGCGCCGGTGCCCAGGCTGGAGTCCGACGGGTTATAGGGGTCGTAATAGACGGTTATGCTGCCGCCCTCCGGGAAATCGTCGGCCAGGTCGCCGCGGGCGGAATCTTCGCTTATGTAGAAGGTGTTCCTGTTCACTTCAATGGGGCCGGCGCTGTTCCAGGAGCCGCCTATCTCGTAGGCGTAGGTGATGTAGGTGTTGTAGGTGCGGGGGCTTTTGCTGCCTACGCGGCGCACTTCGTGCCCGGAGACCACGCCCGAGGTGGCGGTCCAGCTGCTCTGGGCCTTGCGCGCGTGCAGGGAATCTTTTAACTGGCCGTAGCCCAGTATGATCATGGCGAACGCGGCAAGATAGAACAGCCAGGCGTTATTGCCGCCTGAGGTCCTGGCCGCTCCCTGCGGGGCCTGTGTGTAACCGCTGCCGTAGCCTGCTCCCATCCCCACACCATATATAAAACCCGGCCTTCAGGTCAAAGCAGATCTTTTGTCTGCGCCGGGGGCAGGGCTTCGACTTTCTCCCGCAGGGAGGCGAGCCTGTCGAGGTTGAGCTGGGTGGGTTCGAGTTTGCAGGCTATGCTGAATAGCTCCAGCGCGCGGCGCAGGTCCCCCCGTTTTTCCTTCAGCCTGGCCAAGTGCGCCCAGGCCGCGGCGTTGGCGGGGTCCCGCTCCGCCGTTTCCCCGGCCTGCAGCTCCTCCTCGGCGAGCATGGTTTCCCAGAGCGCGTTGGTTTCCCTCTCGCATTTGAGCCGCCAGGCATAGGCCGAGCCCACCGCCACGCTTACCATAGCGGCGAAGATGGCCAGCGGCACCAGCGTGCCGGTGAAGGCGTAGATGAGCAGGCCGGAGAAAAGGATGGCCAGTATGCCGCCCGCCAGGAGCCCGGCGTTGTTGGCTATATGCGGCAGTTGGTTCTTCTTGTGGGCCTTAACTATCTGGTCCAGGGCCAGCAGCACCGCCAGCCCTATGCCGGAGGCCGCCGCGAAATAGATGAGCCGCTGCTTAAGCATGGGGTCAGTTGAAATTCCTCGCGGCCGCGGCGCCGGCCTTTAGCAGGGCGCTCAGTTTGCCTTCCTCCCAGTCAGAATCCGAATACAGGCGTGCCTTCAGCTCGCTGTCCTTGAGGGTGATTTCGGTCAGGTCTCCGCCCGCGGCGAAAGGCCCCAGCGCGGCGGCTTTGCGGGCCGCCTCCGCGGCCAGCTCGGGCGGGTCGCAGCGCAGCGTGTAGCCGGCGGCCTTCAGGCTTTCCGGCACTTCGGGCGCTTCCGGCGGCAGGAACTCCAGCGGCCGGTGCAGGGGCCCTGTCCGGTGCACTACCAGTTTTATGCCCAGGTGGTTGACTACCTCGTAAATGAACTCGGCCTCATAGCCTATGGTGGTCCCCTCATGCGTTACCGGGCCGGTGGTGAAGCGCGCCGGGATCCCGTCTATCCTGCCGTCATTGCCGGCCCCGCCGTATATCATGGCGCCCAGCTTCTGCATCTCCTCCTCGCCGGCGCCGCCCATCAGGCTCGCCGTCTTGCCGGCCGCCAACTGCGCCAGCTTCCTCAGGAGCCAGCCCAGCGGCATAAAAAGCATGGCCCCGCCCATAATAAAGAGCAGCAGCATGAACGGCCTGTCCGGCAGGCTCTCTATCCATTCAGTCAGTTGGTATAAAAATCCGTGCGTGTCCATAGGTCTAATATATAAAGTCCCGGGCCCGTTCCCCTTTCGGGCTCATTTAGGATACAACAATTTGTTGTATTCCGAAATACCCCCCAAAAACACCCCGCCCGACAGTACGGTGTCGGGAGCGTCTGTTAGGATATCGGTAAGGGCGGGGCAGATGGCCCCTTGACTGTATATACAAATGTATTACAATATGAGGAGGGTTCATGACGCGCTGGGACCCGGAGAAGAATAAGCGGCTCAAACGGGGAAGGGGTGTTTCGTTCGAGGAATTGATGGCGGCTGAGGTGCTGGTTGAATGTGAGCATCCGGTACGTCATAACCAGGGAATGCTGCTGGTCTTGTTGAATGATTACGTGTGGGTTATTCCGTTTGTGGATGACGGCGGTGAAATGTTCCTCAAAACGGCGTTCCCGAGCCGGAAATATACGAAACGGCTGCTTAGAGGAGAGTCGTTATGAAAAGGTTCAAGCTTACCAAGTCCGAAAAGCGCATCGAGGCCGCACTCTTGCGCGGTGAATATGTTCCGGTCTCGCCTGCGCGGGCCAAGTGGATCGCGGCGCAGATCTCGGCTTACCGCAAGGACGCCGTCATCAGTCTGCGCATAAATAGCAACGACCTGGAGTTAATCAAGGAGAAAGCCAAAAAGTCAGGCGTCCCCTACCAGACCTACATCACCACCATCCTGCACCACGTCGTACATTGATCGGTTCGTAGTTCCCCTCAAAACAAAACCACCGGGCCTCCCCGGCGGTTCGCGTCGCGCTCTCTAAATAGTCATAAAGTCATCAGCGTCCCCTCTCCTCTGGCTCAGGAAAGCCGGAAAAATATATATACTTTAGGCAGGAAGAAGATATCGTAAATTCCTATGATCAAATACCAGGACGATCTGAAAGGCGTGACCGCGGGGCGATTGGGCGGGTTCTTTGTCGGGTGGCCGAATCCTCCAAAGCCGGCGGCTCATCTTAAACTACTGAAAGGCAGTGACTTGGCGGTTCTGGCTGTAAACGGGGGTAGGGTCGTCGGGTTTATTACTGCCATTACCGACGGGGTCCTTGCGGCATACATCCCTTTCCTGGAAGTGCTGCCGGAGTACCAGGGCCGCGGCATAGGCGGGCAGCTGGTCAAGCGCATGCTGCGCCGGCTGGGCAAAGCCTATATGGTGGACCTACTCTGTGACAAAGAGTTACAGCAGTTCTATAAGAAGTTCAAGATGTTCCCCGCCACCGGCATGATGCTGCGCAATTACGCTAATCAGTCCGGCTCCCGCATCCAACCGTAAAAAAAGGCTACCGGGGCATATACGCTTAACGTATATCATCGCCCCGGCGGCTAATAAACTATATCAACTTTTTACCCTAAATATCAAAAAGTCACAAAGTCATCAGCGTTTTATGTCTTCCATACCCCGCCTTATTGGGGGTAGTCCTCTTCTGAGATTAGTTTTTGTCTTGCAATGTCGAATATGTAGAGTTTGTTTTCTTTTCTTGTGGATTGGTAAGGGGCTGCCTCATTTTTATATAGCCAGTATTCTGGGAGTTTGACTGCCGCATAGCGGTTGTCAAAAGAAAGTTCAATTTTAACATTGCTGGCATGGTGGATTTTGTGTTTCCAAAGTTCATTCCCATCCGCATTATAGACCCTAAAAAAACAATTCGGCCCAACATCCATTGACGCTACTAGAAATAGTTTTTGATCGTATGAGACGGTATATCCTTCCATGTCACAGATATTTAAATCCCTTATGAAGCCACCGGTTGATGTTCGTATTTCAAAGCCTTCGCAACCATAAAGGGATTCTGGAATAATGAAAATTCTAGTGTCTGAAAAAGTAAAGGTTCCTCCTTCTCTAAATGGCAGGTTTGCTAGGGTCGTGCTACTGATTTTTGTCCCAGTCTTGCTGAATATATCAAAAGAGCTGGTTTCCCAGTTAAATACTGCGGCTAGTGTGCCATTTGACGAGATAAATCCTATTTCAATGATTCGCCCATCTTCTAGCTTCTTGAATTGATATTCGGCTTTACTAGGAAATACGATCTTGTCTTTACCTAAAGATATTGTATCGCGTAAAAGGTGTATCGGGGTTAACTGGGCATTGTATCTGGTGAATGTCTTGTAATCTTTTACTTTGATAGTGGTTTGTTCGAGAATAGGCGTGTTTTGGGCTGCCGCATAGGGAGTGAGAGTTATAAGGGAGATAACAATGGTAATTAGCTGGCATAGAATAAATATAAAGTATGACATATCACCTCCGCTCGGTTCCCTTAATCCTTAGGTTGGGTAAATCATATGAAATATTTTTGCCTAAATAAAAACCCCCGGCCTTTTGGACCGGGGGTCTTTATTGTTAAGCGCTCGACTTAGTACATGTCGGCGCCGGGGGGCATGCCGCCGGGCATACCGCCGGACATGGCGGGAGACTTCTTCTCGGGCATGTCGGCCACCAGGCAGTCCGTGTTGAGCAGGGTGCTCGCGATGGAGGCGGCGTTCTCGAGGGCCGTGCGGGTAACTTTGCACGGGTCCACGATGCCGGCCTTCAGCATGTCCACGTACTGCAGGGTGTCGGCGTCGAAGCCGATGTCCGTGGCGGAGTTCATGATCTTGTCCACCACTATGGAGCCGTCGGCGCCGGCGTTCTCGGCGATGATCCGGAGCGGGGCGTAGATGGCGCGGCGCACAATGTTGACGCCGGTCTTCTCGTCCTCGTGGTCGGTCTTCACCTTGTCGAGCACCTTGGAGGCGCGGATCAGGGCCACGCCGCCGCCGGGCAGCAGGCCTTCCTGCACGCCGGCCTTGGTGGCGTTCTTGGCGTCTTCGATCTTGGACTTCTTGGCCTTCATTTCGGTCTCGGTGGCCGCGCCCACGCGGATCACGGCTACGCCGCCGGACAGCTTGGCCAGGCGCTCTTCCAGCTTTTCCTTGTCGTAGTCGCTGGTGGAGTCTTCCATCTGCTTGCGGATCTGAGAGGTGCGGGCCTTGATGGCGTTCTTGTCGCCGCCGCCGTCGACGATGGTGGTGTTCTCCTTGTCGATGACGATGCGCTTGGCTTTACCGAGCTGCTTTACGTCGGTTTTGTCGAGCTTCATGCCGCGCTCTTCGCTGATGACTTCGCCGCCGGTGAGGATGGCGATGTCTTCCAGCATTTCCTTGCGGCGGTCGCCGAAGCCGGGGGCCTTCACGGCCGCGCCCTTAAGGGTGCCGCGCAGCTTGTTGACCACCAGGGTGGCCAGGGCTTCGCCTTCCAGGTCCTCGGCGAGGATCAGGAACTGCTTGCCGGTCTGCACGATCTTCTCCAGCACGGGGAGCAGGTCGTTCATGGCGGAGATCTTCTTGTCGGTGATCAGGACGACGGCGTCCTCGAGCACGCACTCCATCCTCTCCGGGTCGGTCACGAAGTAGGGCGACACGTAGCCGCGGTCGAACTGCATGCCCTCGACCACGTCCAGTTCGGTCTTGGAGGACTTGCCCTCTTCGACGGTGATCACGCCCTCGTGGCCCACTTTCTCCATCGCGTTGGCGATGAGTTCGCCCACTTCGCGGTCGTTGGCGGAGATGGTGGCGATCTGGGTCTTCTCTTCCTTGGTCTTCACGGGCTTGGCCATTTTCTTCAGCTCTTCAACCAGGGCGGTGACGGCTTTGTCTATGCCCTTCTTGATGTAGGTGGAGTTGGCGCCGGCGGTGATGTTCTTGAGGCCCTCGGAGTAGATGGCCTGGGTGAGCACGGTGGCGGTGGTGGTGCCGTCGCCCGCGACGTCGTTGGTCTTGGAGGCGGCTTCGCGCACCAGCTGGGCGCCCATATCCTCGAAATGATCTTCGAGTTCGATCTCTTTGGCGATGGTCACGCCGTCGTCGATGATGGTCGGGGAGCCGAACTTCTTGGAGAGGATGACGGCGCGGCCTTTCGGGCCGAGGGTCACCTTCACCGCGTTGGCCAGCTTGTCCACGCCGGCCTTTATGCGCATTCTGCCTTCTTCGGAGTAAATTATCTGTTTAGCCATGTTCTTTGTCCTTCCTTATATATTACTTTACGATGCCGAGGACGTCTTCCTCGCGCATGATGAGGTATTCCTCATCGTTGATCTTTATTTCGGTGCCGGAGTATTTCCCGTAGAGCACCGTATCCCCGTTCTTTACTTCCATGGGGATGAGCTTGCCGTCTTCGGCGGTCTTGCCTTTGCCTACGGCGACGACCAGGCCTTCCTGCGGCTTCTCTTTGGCGGAATCGGGGATGATGATGCCGCTCTTCTTTATTTCCTTGGGTTCGGCGGCTTTTACGATGAGCCTGTCGCCAAGGGGCTGTATCTTTATTTTGGTAGCTGTGTCTGACATGTTACTTCCCTCCTGTATTCTTTCGTTTAATCTTGTCCCGCGGTCGCGGGGCTGTCAAATTTAGCACTTCAGTACTACAAGTGCTAGTTTAGCAAAACCCGTTTTGGGTGTCAATAGCAGTCTTGCAGTGCGATTGCTAAAAAAGAAAAGACCGGGATCGCTCCCGGTCTTTCCGTCGGACGGCAGGGTTACTTCCTGATGAAGAACCTGAAGCGGGTCGCCCCGACTTCTATGGTGTCGTCGTCCTTGAGCACCACCTTCTCGTTGAGCGGGTTGCCGTTGTACTTGGCGTAGCCCTCTTTTATCGGGTTGAGGTAGTAGCCTTCCGGGCGCATGGTGATCACCACGGCCAGCTCGGGGCCGCCGCCAAAGAGCCCGCCGCTCTTGTACGGCACGGCCGCCTGCGAGGACTTGCCTATGTAGGTGGACAGGGCCGTCAGGTCGAACTCTTTGCGCTCGTCGGAGGGGTTCTCCAGCACTTCCAGGGCGCCCTGCGAGGTCTTGGGCTTCTGGGCCGGCAGCGGCGCCTCCGCGGGGGCGTGCACGGCCGGGGCGTTCTCGTCCACGTAGACGAGCGAGTATTTTACCACGGTTACCGTGTCCCCGGACTTAAGCCCGGCCTTCAGGACTTTCTTGTTGTTTATGAAAGTGCCGTTGGTGGAGTTGAGGTCCTCCACGAACCAGGTCCCGCCGGACTCGTACATCTTGCAGTGGTGCCCCGAGACGGCGGCGTTGTCCAGCACTATGTCGTTATCCGGCTTTCTCCCGAGGTTAAAAGCAGGCTTGTCCAACTTTATCTCTTTGATAAAGGCGGCTTCAAATTTGAGCATCAGTTTAGGCATATGATTTCCTGAACATGTCCTTTAAGGTTTCTTTGAAGGTCTTTTTCCTGACCGTACCGATCACTACCGTCACGTTGTCCGGCCCGCCGTTGGCGTTGGCCTCGCTGACCAGGGTGGCGGTTGCTTTGGCGTCGTCCGGCTCGGCCTGCAGTATCTCGGTCATCCGGGCTTCCTTCACGGCTTTGAAGAGGCCGTCGCTGCAGAGCAGCACGCGGTCCCCCTCCTCCAACGCGGTCTCTACCAGGTCCACGGCGGGGGTCTTCTGCGCGCCGAGCGCCCTGGTTAAAATGTTCTGCAGCGGGGAGGTCTCCGCCTGCTCCCTGGTCAGCAGGCCTTTGCGCACGTGGTCCATCACCAGCGAATGGTCCTCGGTGAGCTGCTGGGTTATGCCGCCGCGGTGCAGGTAGATGCGCGAGTCGCCGATGTGGGCCATGCAGAGGCGGTTCTCGTTAAGCATGGCCGCGCTCAGCGTGGTGCCCATGCCCTTGTTCTCGGTGCCGGCGTTGCCGGCCTCGTAGATCACGGAGTTGGCCAGCTGCACGGCGAAGCCGAGCTGGTTGGACTCCAGGGAGAACTTGTCGTTGTACGGGCTGGGCTTTAAGCCCGTGCGGCGCATCGAGTCGTATTTGTCCTTGGTCACCTTGACGGCCAGGGAACTGGCCACCTCGCCGGAGTTGTGCCCGCCCATGCCGTCGGCCACCATGGCCAGTTCCAGCAGCGGCTCCACCAGGTAGCTGTCCTCGTTGTTGTTGCGGACCTTGCCTTTATCGGAGGCCGCCGCGAATTCCAGTTTGAATTTCATTTTTTACCTTCTTCCGGAAAGATCACCGGCAGGCTGCTCTCGAAGTCCCCCCCGGCCGGTTTGGGGGCTGCCGGCTGCGGGGCAGGCGGTACCGCCGCCGGCTTGGGCGCCGGGGCAGGGGCCGGCGCGGGCGCCGGTTTGGGCTCGATTTTTGCGGTAAGTTCCAGGCCTGCCCTCGGCGCCAGTTCTATGCCTCCGGGGGCCGGGGCCGGCTTCGGCTGGGCGGCCTGCGGGGCGGGAGCGGGTTTGGGCTGGTGCGCCGGCTGGGGCGCAGGAGGCGCGGCGGCGGGCTTCGGCTGCGGCGGCGGAACGGCCGCGGGGGCCGGGGCGGCGGCAGGGGCGGCCTTCAGCTCCGGCGTCTTGCCGGCCAGGACCGCCCTCAGGGCTTCCGCCATCTCCATGCCGGTCTGGAAGCGCTCCTCCGGGTTCTTCTTAAGAGCCTTGTCGATAACCGCCAGGATGCCGGGCGGCAGGTCTTTTCTGATCACCATCGGGTCCGGGTACGGGTCGCTGGTGATCTGGAACAGCAGGGTGCCGATGGATTCTCCGCCCTTCCACGGGCGTTCGCCGGTGAGCATCTCGTAGAGCGTCACGCCCAGCGAGAACAGGTCGGCGCGGCCGTCCACTTTCTTGCCCGCTATCTGCTCGGGGCTCATGTAATAAGGCGTGCCGAGCACTGTGCCGGTGGCCGTCTTGGAAGACTCGGTTATGCGCGCGATGCCGAAGTCGCAGACCCGCAGCGAGCCGTCTTCGAGCAGCATGATGTTGGCGGGCTTGATGTCGCGGTGCACGATGCCGCTCTTGTGGGCGTAGCCCAGCGCGTCGGCCGACTGCGCTATGTATTCCAGCACCTTGGGTACCGGCAGCAGGGTGTCCTTGCTCGCCCATTTCTTCAGGTCGTCGCCCTTGAGCAGTTCCATGGCGATGTAGGCGATGTCCTGCTCCTCGCCGGCGTCGAAGATCTTGACGATGTTGGGGTGCTGCAGGTTGCCGGCCGCCTGGGCCTCGCGGAAGAACCTGTCCTTCAGGTCCTTCATCGCTTTCTCCTCCAGGCCTTCCTCGAAGCGCATGGTCTTTATGGCCACGGAGCGGTTTATCTTGGGGTCCACGCCGAGGTAGACTATGCCCATCGCGCCCTTGCCGAGCTCCTTCTTGATCTCGTAGCGGCCCAGCATCGGCGTGGCGGAAGAGCCGGCCATCATCATGGTGGCTTCCGCGCCGCCGGACTTGCCGCCCACGCCGCCGAACACGGCGCCGTCCGCGGCCTTCTTGAGGACGTCGATCTTGCCCTTGATATCCTTGAACTCCGGGTCCTTGCCGGAGATATGCTCGTAAACCGCCACGGCCTTGTTGTACTGCCGCTTGCGCTCGAAGTCCAGCGCCAGGTTGTAGAGCGTGTCCTTCATGTTGTCGTCGAGCGGGCACAGGCGGAACTTCTCGAAAGCGAGGTCCAGCATACCCTGGCCCTGGAAGGAGAGGCCCAGCATCTTGTTGGTCTCTATCTGCGAAACTTCTATGAGTTCTTTCTTCTTCTCGGTGAGGAAGAACCGTTTGGTGATCACGAACACGTAGCCCGCCACCAGCACTACCGACGGGTACATGATCTTGAGCCACAGGGCCTTGGAGGTGAACATGAACACGCCCGCTCCCACCAGCGCCGCGAACATGCCGCCGGCCAGCACCGCGCCGGTGCCCGCCTTGAGGCGCGGCAGCAGGAAGGCCGTGAACAGGCCCGCGATGATTATCAGGGCCAGCTCCACCGGGGCGGCCCATTCCGGGCGGGAGATAAAGCGGCCCGAGAGGATATTGTCCACCACGTTGGCGGTGAAGTCCACCGCGGACATGGCGCTGTCCGTGGGCGTAACGTAGAGGCTGCCCACGCCCTGCGCGGTGAGGCCTATAAGGACTATCTTATCCTTGAAGGCCTCCGGCACGATCTTGCCGTTTATCACGTCGTAGAAGGAATAATACTTGAAAGCCCTGGCGCTGCTGAACGCGACGAGGGCGGAGGAGGCCGTGTCCAGCGGCATTACGCTCTTTCCGAAGACAGCGGCGGAACCGGGGGCCAGCGTGACCTTGCCGGGCTCCAGCCCCAGCCGCACGCGCACGATCTCGGCCGCGAACGACGGGTAGAAATTCTGGCCGTACGGGATGAACGGGAATTCCTTGCGCACCGCGCCGTCTATGTCGCTGAAAACGTTAACGTGGCCGGCGCCGGCCGCGGAGGAGGCGAGCACTTCTATCGGGACCGTTATCTCCGAACCTTCCACGCTGACGTCGGCCGGGCCGGCGCTATGCGAGATGGCCGGGGCCAGGCGCTTCATCCACTCCGGTTCGGGCTTGGGCTTTGAGACCGGGGCTCCGGTGGCGAAATAGAGCGGCAGCACCACGTTGCCGGCCGCGGCGGAGGCGCCCGCCAGCTTGGCGTCGTTGTCCATCGCCTTCTTCGCTTCTTCCAGGGCGGCCAGGAATTCTGATTCCTTGCCGGTCTCTTTTATCTTTTTGGCCGTCACCAGTTCGGCGTACTTGACCTTCAGGGTCTCGGCCAGATCGTACCCGGAGTTCTTCTCGGGCTCGGAGAAAAGAATGTTGAGGCCGATGACCGACGGCTTGGCCGGTTCCGAGGACAGCCAGACCAGCATGTCGGCCACCTTGGAGCGGGGCCAGGGCCAGCGCCCGATCTTGGAGATGCTGTCGTCGTTGATCTCGATGATGGCGATGTCGCTCTTGACCGGGGCCGAAGAGCTCATCCTGGCGCGGAAGTCGTAGAACTTCAGCTCGGCGGTTTCCAGGCCCGTTCCCGTGAAATAAAAGAACAGGGCGGCCATCGTGAGGACGAGTCCCCAGAGTATGTCCGAGAAAATAAATTTACGCACTGTGCCTCCAGCAGCTCATAGTAGGTCGCTCTCCCTGTAGGCGGCCATCAGCTCTTCGATGAAGCAGACATTGGCCATCAGGGCGAGGAAGAAAGCGATAAAGATTATTCCGGCGGAGCCGGCCAGCGCGCCGCTTATGCGCAGGGTGAGCGCCTTGTAATATTCCAGGCGCGCCTGCGTGTGCAGCCTGCCGCGGTCGGCGGGTTTCAGCTCGGTGGGCGGCTGGGGCGGAGTTTTTTCTATGGGGCGGCCCTCCTCGTCGTAGAGGAATTCAGCCTGGGCCAGCACCACCTCCTGCTGGTATTTCATCCGGTTGGCGCGGTTTACCTGGTCCGTGGCCGCGGCGTTGATGCGCACCTTCTGCTCCGTGATCGCCTCCACCTGCGGGCTGGTGAACATGGCGAACATGGCGAGGTTGGCGGCCAGGAAGATCATCTGCGGGTTGAAGAACAGGGCGAAACCTTTCTGGGTGAGCGCCGCGGCCAGCCCCAGCAGCGCCAGCGCTCCTCCGACTGCCAGCCAGACCTTTTCAGGGGTCACCTCGGCCCCGGCCTTGAAATAGAGATAGGTCAGGGCGAGGCCGGCGAGGTAAGCCGCTACCGCCGCGCCCTTTACCCCCCAGTTATCCTTGAAGACGGCCTTGGAGGCCGCCAGGTAGAGGAAGAGGGCGTAGACTATCACGTTGGCGCCCGAGAACATGTTCTCGAGGCCGATCTTGATGGCGAGGAAAGCTTTGGCCACCGTGTCCGCTCCCTCCGGCGCCGGGATATAGGCGCCGCCGGCGTAGGCGGCGGCCGCGGCCAGCATGGCGAAGAAGGTGTAGAGCGGCGTGAACTTGTACGGCTTCTGCCAGAGCGCCCAGCCGAACATGCCCAGGCCTGCTAGCGCCAGCAGGCCGGCGGCTCCGGGGTTGGTGTCGAACGGGGACCAGAGCGAGCCTGAAACCGCGCCCGAGGCGCCGGCCAGGATGAAGCAGCCGGTCGCGGCCAGGGTCAGCGCCAGGTGGGTGGCTATCTTTATGCCGTTGTGCAGGCCGGTCAGCTGCAGGGCCGGTTTGGCCGGGGCTTCGCCGGGGGCCTGGAACTGCGGCTGCGGCGGCGGGGGCGGAGGCGCAGCTTTGCGGCTTCTCTCCGAGATCTGGGGATCGGCCCTTTCCAGCGAGGCCTGCGCCGCCTGACCGTCGGTCTCTATCTTCATGCGGGCCGTCACTTCCGGGATGTCGAAGGTGCGCTCCATCGGCGCGTCCAGGCTGGCCTGGCCGGAATTGTATTTGCGCAGGTCGGTCACCACCTCGGCGGCGGTCTGGTACCGTTCCGCCGGCTTCTTGCGCATCAGGTTGTCTATGACCCGCGTCGACCAGAGCGGCACATCCGGCCTGATGAGCATGATGTTCGGCACAGGGTCGCTGATGTGTTTGTGGATGACCTCTATGGAGGATTTCCCGTCGAAAGGGTACTTGGCTGAAAGGATGTAGAAGTAGGTCGCCCCGGCGGCGTACAGGTCGGCGCGGGCGTCCACCTGGCCGGCCAGGCCCTGCTCCGGGGACATGAAGTAGGCGGTGCCCACCATCTCGCCGGCCATGGTAAGCTGCTTCTCCTCGCTGATGCTGCGGGCCAGGCCGAAGTCCACTATGCGCGGCACGCCGTCGAGGCCGATAAGGATGTTGGCTGGCTTGATGTCGCGGTGGATGACCGTCTTGGAATGCGCGTGCCCGAGGCCCTCGAGGATGCCTATCATGATGTCGGTCGCTTCCTTGACGGGCATCGGGCCTTTTTCGGCCACGATGTCCTGCAGGCTTTTCCCCTCCACGTAGGACATCACGATGAAGTAGGAGCCGTTCTCCTGGCCGAAATTGTAGACGTGGACGATGTTCGGGTGGTCCAGCTTGGCCGCCGAGCGGGCCTCGCGCAGGAAGAATTCGATATTGCGCTGTTCGCGGGCCAGCTCCGGGGCGAGCAGCTTGACGCAGACGAACTTGTCCAGGTTCTCCTGGTGGGCTTTGTAGACCGTGCCCATGCCGCCCTGGCCGAGCTTGCAGATTATCTTGCAGCCCGCGAAGACCGTGCCGGTAAAATCTTTTTCCGCTTCTGTCATATGCGCCTGTCCTTCACATAGATGCTGCCATGCCTGGACTGCAGGTCCTTGGCGTAGCGCTTAAGTTCCGCCGCGCTTTCCACTATCTTGGCGTAATGCCGCTGGGATTTGGGAGCCACTATCGCCACCGTGAGCGACATGATCGGGAAGTCCCTGGTCTTATTCTTGCGGTCCATCGTGGTGATGAACCCGCGCTGGCGGTCGGCTTCGTTGTAGTACTCCAGGATGATCCTGTCGAACTCTTCGGTGATCGCCTTGGAGGCGGCTTCAGAGGCTTCCGGGGAGGTTATCAGCACGAAATCGTCGCCGCCCACGTGCCCGACGAAATAGTCGTCGCCGGCCGCGCTCCGGGCTTTCTCCGCCAGCAGTACCGCGATGCGCTTTATCACCTCGTCGCCCTTGGCGTAGCCGTAGACGTCGTTGTAGGCTTTGAAATTATCCGCGTCTATGTAGCAGAAGGCGTAGGGCTCGTCGCTCTCTATCCGGCGCAGCACCTCCTCTTCTATGGCCGGGCTGCCCGGCAGGCGCGTGAGGGGGTTGAGGGCCGTATCCGAACTTTTGCGCTTGAGGATGCGGTTTATCCTGGCCCGCAGCTCGCGCACGTCGAAAGGCTTGGTTATGAAATCGTCGGCGCCGAGCTCTATGGTGTTCACCCGGGCGTCCACTTCGGCCACGCCGCTCAGTATGATCACCGGGATGTCCCGGGTGGCGGGGGCCTCGCGGATGCGCTTGCACAGGGCGTAGCCGTCTATGCCCGGCATGCGCAGGTCGAGCAGGATCAGGTCGGGCTTGTTGTCCCGGAGAAAAGCGATCACTTCCTCCCCGTGGTACAGGGTGGTGACCTGGTAATTGAATTTTTTGAGGACCGCGGAGATGAGCAGGCCCACATTAGGGTCATCATCTACCACGAGCACTTTTTTTCCCAGCAAGGTTTCCCCCGGTTCTTCAGGGTTCTCCGCTACTGCGGAACCCTTACGGAATAATTATAAAACATAATATATAGTAAAGCAATAACATCCGCTGCCCCGGCCGCAGGGGGCCCCGGCCGCCGCCGCTTCTTTTGCGCCAGGCCCCCTCTTGTCAAAAGTCAAATTTATGCTATAATACCAAAAAGGTCAAAAATCACAAAAATCACAACAAGGACGTGCATCATGAGACAGAAGATTTTTAGTACTTTTGAAGTGGCGAAGATGCTTGAATTGTCGCCGGGGACGGTGGCTAACTGGGTGGACGCCGGACGCCTGAAGGCTTTTAACACCCTGGGCGGCCACAGGCGGATAAAGGCAGAAGACCTCGAGTCTTTCCTCGAGGAAAACAAGATCCCCGCGCCGAAGGAACTTTCAGACCGAATGACCTCTCCGAAGAAAGTGCTTATTGTCGAGGACGACGAGAAATTCCTGAAGCTGATGGAAAGGTTCTTCAAGACCTTCAGGAAAAAGTGGGAAGTCTTTTCCGCGGCCGACGGCTTTCAGGCCGGCTCGCTGGTGGGCAGCGAAAAGCCCGACGTCGTGATCCTGGACATCATGCTGCCGGACATAAACGGTTTCAAGGTCTGCGAGATCATCAAGGCCAGCAACAAAAAAACGCTGGTGATCGCCGTGACGGGCTACGACTCCGAGGACATAAAGAGCAAGATCCTCGCCGCCGGGGCCGACGCGTACTACGTGAAGCCGTTCAAGTTCCAGGAGCTGGTGGAACGGATAGAGACCTGGGGCGGCCAGCACGGGCTGGAAACAGAATAGTTTTGGGGTAGTAGGGTTAGGGGGGCGTACTGAAAGGAAGCCTCTGCGCCGCGGGCGGTGCAGGGGCTTCCTCCGTTTATCCGGAGAGGGCTGTGTAACTTTGGTCACATACTGCACTTGACAAATATCAGGCCGAGTGCTAGAATAAAACTGTCAGGGCTGCCTCCCTCACCCTACCCCCCAAAAGGCAGCCCTGCCTTTTTTTTATAAGATAGCCTGCCGCCATGACACGCAATATAAAGCTGATACTCGCCGCGGGCGCGGCCGCGGCCGTGCTGCTGGCCGCGGCTTTTTCCTTTCTGAACAGGGCCCGCCTGGCCGAGGAGGGGCGCTTCGACTGGCAGACCATCCTCGACTCCATCGGGACGCGCGGCTACGACGCCGCGGTCTCTGAGCTCGACGCCAGGCTGGCCGCCCATCCCAGGGACGCGCTCCTGCATTATTACCGCGCGCGGCTTTACTACGAGGACGGCAAAGCCGGAGCGGCGCTGAAGGAGGCCGACGCCGCCATCAGCCTGGGCTACGCGCAGGAAATTTCCCACGCCCTCAAGGGCCTGGTGCACGGCCGCCTTTCCGGAGACTACGCGGCGCAGCGCGCCCTCGCCTCGAAGGCCATAACCTACGATCCCACTTACGATTTCCCGTACCTCCTGCGCGCCGAGGCGGCCTACAAACTCGGCGACTACAAGGCCTGCGCCGCGGACGCGCGGTCGTACCAGCATATGCGCCCCCGGGACAAGGAAGGTTATGAGTACGGCCTGCTCTGCCTAGGGGAGCTGCAAGATTACGCCGGCGCCGAAGCCGCCGCCCTCCGGGTTCTCAAGATCGACCCGCGCAGCCACCCGGCGTTGTGGCGCCTCGGCCGCCTCTACGCGGCGCAGGGGCGGCACGGGCTGGCCGCGAAAAAATTCTCGGAGGCCGTGAAGCTCAGCGGCGGCCGCCCGCAATATCATCTCGACCACGCCGCCGCCTGCGCCGCCGCGGGGGATTTTTCCTGCGAGGCCTGGGAATACTATTCCGCCATGAGCTGGCGGGAAGTGGCCGGCTACGCCAGCTATTACCACCTGCTCGGCTCCGCGCTGTACCGTGCGGGAGACCTCGCCGCGGGGGCCGAGGCGGCCGAGTCCGCCGTTAAACTGGACCCGCTCAACCCGGCCGGCTACCGCCTGCGCGGGGGCATCCGGGCCGACTCGGGCGACGCGGCCGGCGCGCGCCGGGATTTCGCCAGGATGTCGGAACTGGACCCTTCCCTCTCCGGGGAAGCCGGCGCTCTGTCCGCCCGGCTGAAGCGTAAATAGAGCGCCGCGTTACATCCCCGCCCAATAAGTTATAAAATACATCCCGTATATGGAGGACAATCTCGTAAGCGGGCCGGACGGCCGCGGCAGGATCTTTGCCGCGCTGCTCGCGCTCATCCTGGTGCCGCTCTACCTTTACTGCCTCCCCCCGGTCCTCCCCCCGTACCGCGACTCCGGCGAAATGGCCAGCGCCGCCTGGACGCTCGGCGTGGCGCACCAGCCGGGCTACCCGCTCTACCTGGTTTCCGCCAAGCTGTTCTCCCTGCTGCCGCTGGGCAACCCCGCCTGGCGGCTTAATCTTTTTTCCGCCGCCGCCGGGCTGGCGGGGCTCCTGGTGTTCTGGCGCCTGGCCGCCGCGGCCTTCTCCCCCGCCGCCGCCTTCTTCGCGGCGCTGCTGCTTGGCTTCAACTTCACGCTGCGCACGGTCTCGAGCGTGCCGGAAATGTACGCGCTCAATTTCTTTTTCGCAGCCCTGCTGCTGTACTCGGCCCGGATCCCCGAGAAGGGCTCCGGCGGCCCAGCGGTCCCCCTGACCGCCTTCCTGCTGGGGCTGGCGATGACCAACCGCATGGACATCGTGCTGGCCTTTCCCGCCCTGCTGCTGCTGCTCTGGCCCGACGTTAAGGCCGGCGGGGCGACCGGCCTGCTCAAGGCGACGGGGCTGTTCTTCCTGGGTTTTTCCCTTTACCTCTACCTGCCGCTGCGCTCTTCCGGCTGGCCCCTCTTCGACTGGAGCCACCCGGCCGACCCGGCCACTTTCTGGGCGGTGATCACGCGCAAGAGCTACGGTTCCACGCTGGACCTTATCTCCAGGGAGTACGCGCCCGGCCAGCTGTTCTGGCCTAACCTGAAAGTTTACGCCAGTCACCTGTGGCAGAATTTCAGCCTGGGGCTGGCTTTCGCCGCGGCGGGCGTTTACGCGGAGTTCCGCGCCAGCCCGCGCCGGCTCGCCGCCCTGGCGGCGCTCTTCCTGTTCAGCGGTCCGGTGTTCCTCTACCTGGCCAATATGCCGCCTAACCCGCACGCCCTGGCCATCGTGGAGCCCTACTACCTGCTGCCGGACCTGGCCGTGGCCTTCTGGGCGGCCGCGGGGCTGGCTTTCGCTTTCTCGGCGCTGCCGCGCGCCCGGCCCGCGCTGGCGCTGGGCGCGCTCGCCGCGGCCCTGCTGGTCTTTTCCGCCGGCGCGCGCGGCTCTTTCCGGCGGTCGCTCTTTGCCGCCGAGGATTACGCCGCCGACGTGCTGCGGGGCGCTCCCCCCGGCTCCGCCGTGGTGGCCAAGAAGGACGTGCAGCTGTTCTCGCTCTGGTACCTGCAGTCCGTAAAAGGGCTAAGGCCCGACGTGCAGGTAGTGGCGCAGGGCCTCAGCGGTTCGCCGTGGTACGCGGCCTCCAAAAAGATCTATTCCCCTTCCCTCGCCCTGCGCAACCTTAACTCCGGCGACGAGGCCGAGTGGCGCGCTTTCGCCGACGCTAACCCCGGCGGCGTTTACGCCACCATGGACGCCGCCCTGCCCCCGGAGACGCCGGCCCTGCCGGCCGGGCTGCTCAACCGGGTGTACCCGGGCCGTTCCGCCGGCGCTCCCGCGGACCCTTGGGCGTTCTACGCCCTGCCGCGCCTGGACCCGGACTACCGGGATTTTTTCGACCGCGACCTCGGCACCTCCTACGCCAACGCCTTCGTCTCCGCCGCCGCCAGGCGCTCCGTCGCCGGGGCCCTGGGGCCGCAGGACCTGCGGGGCCTGCGCCTGGCCGCGCTGCTGGACCCGGACGTCCCGGACGCGCCGCTGTACGAAGGCTTTTATCATTCTTCCCGCAATGATTGGGCTTCGGCGAAGCGCTGTTTCAGGGCTTCAGGGGAGACCTACGGGAGGCTGCTGGCGCTGACGGAGAAATACTATTCCCTCCCGGCCCTGAAGGCCACCATTGCCGCCGCCGGCGCCTACGCCTGGCTTAACTACGGCGTGGCCTGCGAAAAAACCGGCGACGGGGCGGCAGCCGAGGAGGCTTACCGGCTGGCCCTGCGCCTGAACCCCGCCCTGGCGGACGCTCATTACAATACGGCGATACTCTACTGGAACCGGGACTGGAGCAGGGTGCGCGCCGAGCTGGAGGCCACGCTGCGCCTCAACCCCGCGCACCAGGCGGCGGGAAAATACCTGCAGCAGCTGAGAGACAGATAGGGGCGGCGTGAAATAAAAAAAGACCGCGATGGCGCGGTCTTTTTTTTACGCCCCGGCGGGGGCTTTTACTTCGGCAGATAGTTGTAGCGGAACTGGAACATGCCCATCAGGTCCCAGCCGCCCTTGAAGGTCAGGTAGGAAAGCTCGAAATTCAGCTTGAGCAGGGTGCCCAGGTGCAGGTTGATGAGCTTGGGTTTGAGGGGCGCGCCCTGCGGGATCATGAATTCCACGCCTATCGGGGAATCTTTTTTTGGCAGCCACATGAAGCCGCCGAAGAGCATGCCCGTGGGCATCTGCACGTCGGTGGTGGTGGCGCTGCCCCGCGAGAGGTTGATGGCTTCCTTGGAGAGGAACTCCGAAAGGCTGTAGATCACCTTGGGCATGTCCCCGTCGGAGTAGCCGGCGTTGACCAGGAACTTGGGGTGCAGGCGCTTGGTCAGCGCTATGTAGGCGTTGGCGTAGGTGTCGGTGTTTTTAGAGTCTATCTTGGTGGAAACGGAGGGCTGGTTGAGCGTGGGCTGGGCGGCGTCGCGGAATTTAAGGATGCCCTGCACGCCGGCCGCCATGGCCGGGCGCCACTTGCCTTCCGTCTGCACCTGCATCTTGGAGTCCGCGGACAGCAGCCAGAGGCCGACGCGGTCCAGGTAATTTTTTTTCTCCACGGTCCAGGTGTAGGAATTCTTGCCGTAGAGCCGGCCGATGTAGTAGGCGGCGTTGAAATCCAGGCCGAGGCCGATGTGGTTGCCGCCGCGGCCCCTGTAGGCCGTGGGCATCAGCACTATGCCGCTGAGCGGCACTTTGCCCGTGTCGTAGGCGGCCGGCCGGGACGGGCCCGGCTTTGCCGCCTCGGCGGGCTTTGCGGCCATGCCCGGCAGCGCGACCGCAGGGGCGGACGACTGGGGCGCGGCTACGGCTTCCGTAGCGGCGGTGCTGACGGCCACCGCGCCGCCGACCGCCTGGGCGGAAAGCGGCGCCGCGAGGAGCATCGTCAGGATGAAAAGGTTGGTTCTCATAAGAATAACGCCGCCGCCAGCCTGGTCAGGAGGTTCGCTTCCAGTCCGGCCAGTACGTCATCTGTAATTATACCAAAACCCCCCTGCAGGGAAGTTTCGAGTTTCTTTATCGGCCAGGGCTTGAGCGTGTCGAGGGCGCGGAAGAGGACGAAGGCGGTCACCAGGTTGAAAAGACCGTGGTCCATGAAGGCCACCGCCGTCCAGTAGCCGATTATCTCGTCTATGACTATGCGGGGGTCGTCGTGGGTGCCGTAGCTTCTTTCGGCGAGGTCCGCTATCCAGACGGAGAACGGCAGGAAGGCCAGGCAGAACAGGGCGAACGGGAGCCTGTCGCCGGGGAGGAGCGGGACCAGCGCCAAGGCCACCAGGGTGCCGGCCATGCCGGAGCCGGTGAATTTTTTAAAGCCTGTCAGGCGGGCGGGCACGTAGCTGACGAAGCCGCCGCTGGCCAGGAATCTTACGATGAAGTCTTTAGCTGGCATCAGTGGCCGCGTTCGCTCCAGGATTTATAGAGGAGCGCGCGGTGGTTGTAGAGGTAGATGCCGCCGCTGATGAGGGTGAAGAAGGCCGTTGCCACGGTAAGCCACCAGGTGGCGGGCTTGGCCAGGGCCGGCGCCCAGGCCAGGAACTCAGGCAGCGTGCCTTTCCTGGCCCAGAGGTGCAGGATCAGCAGCACCAGGATGGTGAAGGCCGAGATCATCTGTATTGTGGTCTTTATCTTGCCCGACGACTCCGCCTTCATCACGTCGCCGTGCAACGCCGCCAGCACGCGCAGGGTGGAGATGGTAAGCTCGCGCAGCAGGATCAGGAAGACGGCCCAGAGTGGGACGGCCAGTTCCCGCAGCGAGGCGAAAGCCAGGAAGACCGCCATTATCAAGATCTTGTCGGCGAAGGGGTCCGCTACGGCCCCGAACGGGGTGGTGGTCTGCGTGCGCCGGGCTATGGCGCCGTCCACCCCGTCGGAGATGCTGGCGATAGTGAGCAGGAACAGGGCCCCCACCTCCATCCAGAACGTCTTTGAGATTATCAGGACGAAGATGATCAGGCTCAGGCCCATGCGGCCCATGGTGATGCGGTTGGCTAGGGTCATTTTTAGTTCTTGAACTCCAGCGTTTCCACGCCCTTGGGCGCGGTGAATTTAAAAAGCGCCCTGTCCACCTCGCCGTTCTTTTCGGCCGAGGTGAGGCGCGTCGTTATCACGGTGCTGTCCACCTCCAGCTCGGCGGCGAGCGGGAAGTAATCCGTGGCGGAGAGGGTGAGCTTGAGGGCGTAGTTCCCGCCGGCGCGCGGCGTGAAGACCACCACGTAGGGTTCGTTCGGCCCCCCCCCGGTGACTTTGGCGGCGTTCCTGGCGGTCAGCGACGAGTAATTGCCGAAGTCCAGGATGCCCGAGAAGTTCTGGTCCTGCGTCCGGCGCCAGGCGTCCCAGGTGGTGCGCACTACCTGCTTGTCTTCCGGCTTATAGATCCAGATGTCGTTCTTGTCGGTCACCACCACCTGGCGGGCCGGCTTTTGATGCTCGATGCGCAGGAAGTTGGGCTTCACGTAGGCCAGCGTGCCCTCGATGGACTGTTTGAGCCCGGCTTCCTTGAAATTCATTTCCTGGGTGAAGGACGCTTTCAGCGTCTGCAGCGACTCGTCCCAGGCCTTGAGCTTCTCAAGCACGGCGGCGGAGGGATCTTCCTGCGGCTTTGCGGCGGGCGTGACCGGGGCGGTTTTGGCGGGGACCGCCGCGGCGGCCGCTTTCTTGGCCGGCTGCGCTTTCTTGGCGGCCGGCTTCTGCTGCGCCGAGGCGCCCGAGGTTAAAGCAAGGAGCAAGGTGACTATAAGTATCTTATTCATTCCTGGAGAATTCCTCCTCTTCCTGGATCGCGCCTTTGCGCTTTACGCCGGCCGGCTCTTCCAGCTGCAGTTGCGGCTGCGCCGCCGCGGCCGCCTGGGTTTTCAGGTGGTTCTCGATCTTGTCGAAGTAGATCTCCCAGCGGTTGGAACCTTCCGGCTTGTGGATGAACCCGTGCACCTCAAGTATGCTCAAAATGTTGGTGGCCCTAGCCGAAGAGCCGAAATGGGCTTTCAGCAGGTCCTGCGAGACGCGCCGGCGTTCCAGCACCAGGCGCAGCGCGGTCAGCAGCTCCTCGGAGGAGCTGCCCTTGCCCGAGGCCTGCGCCTCGTCTTCGTCCTCGGAGAGCGGGGCGTAGTTGGGGCGGGCCTGGGCTTTGACGAAGTCAGCCACTTTGCGGATCTCGTCCTCGCTGACGTAGGCGCCCTGGATGCGCGACGGCTTCTGCGCGTCGATGGCGAGGTAGAGCAGGTCGCCCTTGCCGATAAGCGCCTCGGCGCCGGGGCAGTCTATGATGACGCGCGAGTCCGTCTTGGACGTGACCTGCAGCGCCACGCGGGAAGGGAGGTTGGCCTTGATGACGCCGGTGATGACGTCCACCGACGGGCGCTGGGTGGCCAGCACCAGGTGGATGCCCACCGCGCGGGCCATCTGGGCCAGGCGCTGGATGGATTCTTCCACCACGTTGCGGGTCTGCAGCATCAGGTCGGCGAGCTCGTCGATGACCACGATGATGTAGAACTCGCGGGGCTGGCCGTTGGCGTCGGCCCACTTGTTGTAGGAGGCGATGTTCTTGACCTTCGCCTTCTCGAATTTTTTGTAGCGCTTCTCCATCACCCGCGTCAGCGCCACCAGGGATTTGGCCGCGTCCTTGGGGTCGGTTATCACCGAAACCCGGTCCGGCGTTTCCTTGGGGTCGTAGAGGTAGGGGATGTCCTCGTAGAAGGTAAGCTCGAGGCGCTTGGGGTCGATGAAGAGGAACTTCACCTCGTCGGGCTTGTTCCGGAAAATGAAGGAAAGGATGAGCGACTGCATGAACACGCTCTTGCCGCTGGCGGTGGCGCCGGCGACCAGCAGGTGCGGCATGGTCTCTAGGTTGGCCACGGCCACGGCGCCCTCGGCGTAGCGGCCCAGGGTGAACATCAGCGGGTTGCGGCTCTCGTTGAACTGCGGGCTCTCCACGAGCTCCCGGAGCGAAACCTTGGCGCGGCGGTTGTTGGGGATCTCGAAGCCGATGGCGGCCTTGCCGGGGATGGGGGCTATCACGCGTATCGCCCCGGCGGACTTCATGGCCAGCGCCACGTCGTTGCAAAGCGAAACTATGGAGCTGATCTTCACGCCGGGGGCCGGCGTGACCTCGTAGCGGGTGACGACGGGGCCGGGGTAAACCCCGGAAACGTGGACTTCTATGTTGAAGCTCTTGAAGGTGGTTTCCAGCTGCAGGCCGGCGGAGGTGATCTCCGCGTCGTCGGGGCCCACGACCTTGGTTTCGGAGGGCTTGTCGAGCAGGTCCGAGCCCGGCAGTTTGAAATCCTTGAAATAGGGGTCGCTGGGGACGGCCGCTCCTGCGGGCTGGGCCTTCTCCCCCTCCGGAGGCCGCCTGTTGGCGGCCTGGGGCTTTTCGGCCTCGGGCGCGGGGGCCTGGGCCCGCACTACCTGCGGCTCCGGCTTCGGGGCCGGCCGGGGCTCGGCCCTGATGACGGCCGGCGGAGGCTCCGGGATCGGGGCCGCGTCGTAGGCGGGGCCGGAGGCCTGCTCCTTTTCCGAGATGAGCTTCAGCTTGGCGGTCAGCTCGCGGCGGGCCGAGGACCAGTTGCGGTAATCGTCGATGGCGGTGGAAGAAACGTATTTGAACACTTTGCGCCAGGAGATCTTGAAAAGCAGCTGCAGGCCGGCGAAGAAGAGCACCGCGGAGAACAGCGCCGCGCCGAACTCGCCGAACATGCTTGAAAGGACCTGGTCCATGAAGCCGCCCAGCCAGCCGCCGGCCATCTCCCAGAAAGTTTCGCCCTGGTAATGGTTGGCTATCAGCCTGAGCAGGGCCGACATGGAACCGAGGATCATCAGTATGCCGGCGGTGAGCGTCAGTACTCCCTTATGCGGCTTGTTTACGTTAAGGAGTATCGCGACCAGCCCATAAAGGAATATAAAAGGAAACAGGTACGCGGTGTAGCCGAGGAAGCTGGTCATCGCCCCGGCTACGGTGTTGCCCACCGCGCCGTGGGAGCCGGTGCTCAGCAGGACCCAGATCAGCCAGATGTTGAGGGCGAAAGCCCCCAGCCAGTACAATACGTAGGACAGGGCCGAGGTTTTCTTTTTCCCCTGTCCTGTGGCCCTGTTTTTTGCGAAGTCGCGCATGATCTTTATGGGGCACGCCGCCGGGGCCCGGGTAGGGGCCCGCGGGGACGCTTTATGCCTGGTTGTTGTCGGTGATGACCACCCTGAAGTTTAGTTCTTTAGGGTAGAGGGCTATTTTGCCCTGCGCCGCCAGCCACCCGAGGGCCAGGTAGAGGGCGGAACTTGAAAGGTGAAGTTTAAGCTTCAGGTCCCAGGAAGAGGCGTCGCCGCCGGCGGCCTTAAGGGCCTCGAGGATGTTGCCGGCGGTCTGGGCCACCGTGTCGGTGAATTTGGCGGCGTCCTGCATGTTACCTCTTCACCGCGAACAGGTCGCCGTTGGGTTCCACGGGCTTGCCGTTCTCCTGTACCACCTTCTCGATGACGCAGGTGAACTCGGCCTTGATCTCGTTGAAAACCTTCATCGCTTCTATCACGCAGATGACCTGGCCTTCTTTTACCGTGTCGCCTTCCCTGACGTAGGGCGGGCTGGACGGGCTCGGCGCGCGGTAGAAGATCCCCGACATCGGGGCCTTTATCGTTTCTCCGGTCTGGACGGCGGGGGCCTGGGCCCTGGGCGCGGCCTTGCCCGCCGGCGCGGCGTGGGCGGAGGGCGCAAAAACGGGGATCTGGTGCACGGCGTTATTGTGTTTGCGCACCAGCTTTATGTAAGTGCTGTCTTTGGAGAACTCTATGACTTCCAGCTTGTTCGAGTTCATGAACTGGTAGAACTTCTGGACCTGGTCGAAAGCTGTTTCGGACTGGGCTTTGGCTGTTTTTTTCATCTTTTAGTCTCCACAAAAAAATCAGTAATATTCCTGCCCCCGCGCGGGGCGCGGGGGCAGGATATTTAGTTACTTCTTCACGGGCTGCGAGGGCTGCTGCAGAAGTACGCGGCGCGAGAGGCGGTACTTACCGTTGTTCTCCTCTATGCACTTTACTTCTATTTCCTGGCCCATCTTGAGCACGTCGTCCACGCGGTTGATGCGCTTGGTGTCGATCTCGGAGATGTGCAGGAGGCCTTCCTTGCCGGGGAGCACTTCCACGAAGGCGCCGAAGTCCACGATGGACACGACTTTGCCTTTGTAGGTTTTGCCCACTTCCACTTCCATGGAGAACTGCTCTACCATGGTCTTGGCGGCTTCGAGGCTGGCCTTGTCGCAGCTGGAGATGAACACTGAACCATCGTCCTCTACGGCGATGTCGGCGCCGGTGCGCTCCTGTATGCCGCGGATGTTCTTGCCGCCGGGCCCTATGAAGGCGCCGATCTTGTCGCGGGGGATCATCAGCTTCACTATGCGGGGCGCGAACTCGGAGATGTCGGCGCGAGGCGCGGGCATCGCACGCTCCATGATATCAAGGATGTGAAGGCGGCCGCGGGTGGCCTGCTCGATGGCTTCCTTCATGATGTTCATGGGGATGCCGGTGGCGAGCTTCACGTCCATCTGCAGCGCGGTCACGCCTTTGCGCGTGCCGGTGATCTTGAAGTCCATGTCGCCGTAGTGGTCTTCCAGGCCGGCGATGTCGGAGAGCACCGCGAACTTGGAGCCGTCGGTGACCAGGCCCATCGCTATGCCGGAGCAGGCCGCCTTCAGGGGCACGCCGGCGTCGAACATCGCGAGTGAACCGCCGCACACGGTGGCCATCGACGAGGAGCCGTTAGACTCCAGGATGTCGGACACGAGGCGGATGGTGTAAGGGAACGTCTCTTCCGGGGGCAGCAGCGGCAGCAGCGCGCGCTTGGCGAGGTGGCCGTGGCCTATTTCGCGGCGGCCGGGGCCCCTGTCGGGCTTCACTTCGCCGACGGAGTAGCTCGGGAAGTTGTAGTGCAGCATGAAGCGGTCGAAGGTCTTGCCTTCCAGGGCGTCGAGCATCTGCTTGTCGTCGGCGGTGCCGAGGGTGGCCGTCACCAGCGCCTGGGTCTGGCCGCGGGTGAACACGGCGGAACCGTGGGTGCGGGGCAGGAAGCCGGGGTCGATGTTGATCTCGCGGACTTCTTCGGTCTTGCGGCCGTCGGTGCGGATCTTGGTGTCCAGCGTGATGCGGCGCCAGACTTCGGAGAGGACGTCCTCGAACACGGTCTTGGCCTGGTAGGAGGCCGTCGCGTCGGCTGGGTACTTCTCCACCATCGCGGTGTAGGCTTTTACCCGGATCTCTTCCAGGGCCTTCTCCATGGCTTTCTTCTCGGGCTTGGAGGAGAGGATCTTCTCTATCTCGCCCTTCACCATGGTTTCCACGGCGGATTTGAGGTCGGCCTTGATCTCGGGGGTGGCGATAGCGGTCTTGGCCTTGCCGACCTGCTCTTTCATCTTGATCTGCAGTTTGCAGAGATTCTCGAGCACGGGCTTGGCGGCTTCCATGGCGCCGATCAGGTCGGTGTTGGGGAGCTCATGGGCTCCGCCTTCCACCATCAGGATGCCGTTGAGCGTGCCGCAGATGACCATTTCCATCTCGGAGGTCAGGCGCTGCTCGTTGGTGGGGTTCATGATGAACTTGCCGTCGAGCTTGCCGATGCGCACGGCGGATACGGGACCGTTCCACGGGATGTCGGAGATCATCAGGGCCGCGGAGGCCGAGTTGATGGACACCACGTCGGCGTCGTTGATGCCGTCGTAGGACATCACCATGTTGACCACCTGCGTCTCGGTGTTGAAGTAATCCGGGAACAGGGGGCGCACGGCGCGGTCCGTCAGGCGGGAGGCGAGCACTTCTTTCTCGCGGGCTTTGCCCTCGCGCTTGAAGAAGCCGCCGGGGATCTTGCCGGCCGCGTAGGTGCGCTCTTTGTAGTCGCAGCTGAGCGGCACGAACTGGGGCGGGGTGTCCTTGGGCTTGTTGGCCTGCACCGCGGTGGAGAGCACCATGGTGTCCCCGATGCGGATGATCACGGCGCCGCCGGACTGCTTGGCGATGGCGCCGGTCTCGAACGAAATAGTCTTATCTCCGACCTGTTCTTCCAGGCGGAGCGGTTTGGGATAATTTGTCATTTGTTATTTCCTTAAGCCTAAAGCTTTAATGACCTTCTTGTACTCTTCCCGGTTGTTGGCTTCCAGGTAGCTGAGAAGGCGCTTGCGCTGCGAGACCAGCTTGGAGAGGCCGCGTTTGCACGCGTTGTCCTTGGGGCTGGTTAAGCTGTGCTTCGAAAGATACTGGATGCGCTCGGTCACGAGGGCGACCTGTACCGAGGTGGAGCCGGTATCGTTGGGTTTAGGGGAGAACTTCTCCGCGATTTCTCTGATTTTGTTCTTGGTTAATGCCATTTTAGTCTCTCTCTTTGTTGTAGGTTTTAGTCCTTGTTTTCGTTTCTTATTATATTAATTACTTACCTCTTTAGTCAATGAAAAGCCCCCCGCTGCCGGAGGGCTTTTAGCAGAAAAACGCTTGTTTTTAATGCCTATTTGACGTACCAGTACCGGCCGGAGAGGGTGCGGGTTATCCTTAACTTGCCCCCTTCCTCCTTAAGTTCGTCGCAGACGGCGGCTTTTTCCTCGTGCTTAAGGTTCCGCTTGAAAATGCGGCTGGTGATGACCGTGTCGTAGCAGGCCTGCAGGGCGGCCCCCTGCTGCGTGACCCTGAGGCCGGAGAACGAGAACCTTATCTCATCGTAAAGGCGGAAGTTAGTCCGCAGGTTCTCCTCCAGGTCCTCCAGCGTGGTGTCGTCGCCGCCCGCGCCCCAGTCCGGGGAGATGAGGGCCATCACCTGCGCGGCGTTGCGGCCCTCGTAGGCGGCGCGGAACTTCTCGTAGAAAGCCTGCGCCTCCGCCGTCCTGTCCTCGGCGGCGAGCGTCACTTTAACATAGCCCCGGGCAGGCCGCGGCATGGAATCCATGCCGCCAGGGCCGTTTATGCCCTGCACGCCGACATAGTAGGTTTCTCCCGGCACCGGCGCGAAGGAGAACTCGAACCTTCCCCCAGTTACCGGCACCGTCTGGGCGGGTTCGCGGCTCTTGTAATCGCCGTTCAGCGAGACATAGATCTGCGGGTAGGCCGGCGCGTCGGAGTTCAGCGAGCCGGAAATGACCGCCTTGCCGCCCTTCAGGTCGGCGCGCGCCAGCTTTATCTCGTCCCAGTCCAGCTGCCGGCCGGAGACGGTGACTTCCTTGAAGGGGTTATACTTGGCGAACTCCTTCTGCGCGGAGGCCCATTTGGCCTTGCTCTCCGCCGCGCAGGCCGTGCCCGCCGCCAGGGACATCTCCCACTTGTCCCTGATCAAAGAGCAGTCCGGGCGGGAATCGTAGGCCAGGTCCGAGGCCGCCCTGGCGCAGGCCGCGGCGCACTTTTTCTCCTGCCCCTCGGCCCAGGCTATGCGCGCCTGGTAGACCTTAAGCTTCTCCTCCAGCGCGGCGGGAGAAAGGCAGGCGGTATTCTTTGAGGCCGTGCGGCAGGTTATGAGCCCCTCGGCCAGCCGCGACCTGGCGGCTTCAAAGGCCTGCCTTGTTTCCCCGGCTTCCAGGGACATCACCGCTATCTTGCCGGCGGCCTGACCCATCGCGGCCGCCAGCGCGGCTACCTTCGCCGCCCTGCCTTCGATGTCGGCGGCTTTCAAGGTCTCGATCATCTTCTTCAGCTCCCCGGCCCTGTCGGCGTGGTTCTTCAGGGTTTTAAGCGACAGCGAGGCCGAAAGCTCGGAGGCGCGGAGGCTTTCCCCGTCCAGGTACAGGACCTGTGAAGCGTCGCCTGCGCGGGTCTTCTCGTCCAGCAGCAGCGCGGAGCGGTCGATCAGCCCCACGAGTTCGGAGAGTTCCTCCGCGTAGTATTTGTTGAGCGTGTCCGCGGTCAGGTCGGCCGGGCCCGCCCCGCCTCCCTTGATCAGCGCGGCCGCCTTATCGGGAGATGTCTTGAACTCCGCCAGGTAGGCGTCGTTGGCCTTCAGCTCTTCGTCCCAGGCCTTCTGCTCCCTGCGCAGTTGCAGCGCGCTCTGCTGCAGCGAGTTCAGCCAGGCCTGGCTGGCGAAGCTCTTCTCGGCCGCGGCCAGGCCGCGCGCATACGTCAGCTCGGCTCGCTGCCGGGAGAAATCGTAAGGCTTAATGGCGGCGTATTCGGCGAGGGCGGAGTTCCCCTGCAGCAGCTCGGAGTATTTTCCGGAGGAGGCGTTATATTCTTTCTCGAAGTCAAGTAGCTTCCCCGCGAACAGGGCCGCCCGCTCGGCGGCCATGGGGCGCAGCTGTTCCAGGGCCGCCGCACCGTCGGCGAATGTGTCCCTGAATCTGCGCATCTGCTCCAGCGTCGGGGCGGTCTTGCCCGCCCAGTCCGTTCCGGTCCAGCGGGAATGGGCCTCGTGGCAGTTGGAGTTGCCCAGGTCGTAAATTATCCCCTCCGCTTTTTCCAGTTTCTTGCCCGGCTCGCTGGAGGCCAGTTCGCCCCCGTATTTCTCGGCCAGCTCGGTCAGCGGTTTGTTCTGTTTTGCCCCGTAGTAGCCGCCGCCGGGGCCGCCCATCGTCAGCGCCTCCAGTTCCTTTTTCAGGTCCTGGGCGCGCTTCGTCAGGCTCGCGTCCACGGCCTCTATCCCGGCGCGGGCCTTTTCGAAGGCCGCCTGCTGCTGCTCGATCTGCTTTTTTGCCTGGGCGATTATTTCCGGGTCCCTGCTGTACTTGTAGGTGGGCTTCAGCCCGGCGTCCAGCATGTTGCGGGCGGAAGTGTACAGGGCGCTCTGCACGCTGTGGTATTCCGAGGGCGTGATGTTCCCGGCCAGCAGCCGGTCGGCGTTCAGGGTGTATTCCTGCAGCACCGGCCCGTAATCCGGCAGGGTGTTCTCGGGTACGTCCCGTTTGGAGGCGACGACTATGGCGGCGGCCTTGTCCAGCTCCGGGTCGCCGGTGGCCGGCGGCGGCACGGCGCCTTTGGCGTCGGCCGCCTTGTCCACCTCTGTGCGCCACTTCGCCACCAGTTCGTTGTAGAACTTGGGGTCTTTCAGGGCTTTCCGGACGCTATCGCGCGTGGGCTGCTGGCCGGTGGCCTTCAGCATCGAGACCACGCCCTCGGCCTTGATACGCGCGTCCGCCTTCAGCCAGCGCAGGTACTTGTAGGCGCGCTGCTTGGCCTCTATCCTGGCCCTCACGGCGTTCTTTTTTTGTTCGGCCAGCAGCAGCTCCTTGCGGCGCATGGCGTAGGCGGTCTTCATCTCGCGCAGCAGGTCGGGGCGCTCGGCGTAGAGCACGCCGGTATCCGACAGGCCGGTGTATATGAAGTCCGCGGTGAAATTGTTCCAGGCGGCGTCCAGCCCCGTGACGGTTTCGCCTCCCTTCTCGATGACTTCTGAGTTGAACTCGGCCACGCGGTTCGCCTTGGCCCAGTCCAGCCAGTTGCGCGTGCCCTTGTGGGCGATGTCGCTGGCCATCAGGATAAGTTCTATCGGGCCGGCGGCGGCGGGCACCAGCTTTTCCAGCAGCTTCATGCCGGCCTCGGAGGCGACGCTCGCAGGGTCGTAGTTGTCCACTATCTCCTGGACCATCTGGTCGGAGGTGCCGTCGGCTACCGCCGTCACCAGCTTCTTGAGGTACTCGGGGTCGGTGAGGTTGCCTATATCACCCTTGAGCTTTTCCTCGATCACGTCGTAGACGGATTCAGTTATGACATCCATGTCCGCGAAGGCGCGCGGGCAGAGGCAGAGCAGCAGTGCGGCGGCCAATATTCTTTTCTTCATGGTTCGGTCTCCCTGAATGGAAAGGGACCGGCCGCCCGGTCCCTTCCGCGGTCCGCGTCAGAACGCTTTCGTCTTTATGGTTATCGAGTAGGGGCCGCCGCCGGAGCCAGAGAGGCTGGTTACCTCCACGGCGTAATAATCGGCGCCGTATTTGAGGCCGTAGGTGCTGCCGGCCGAGAGCGTTGTCTGCTGGTTGACAGCGGCCGCCTGGGCGTCCGCCTGGGTGGCGGTCGAGACGGTCTTGCCGGCGATAAGGCCTATGAAGGCGCTGGTCGGAATGTCGTCCGCGGCTATATAAGGAACGCCGGGCATGAACATCAGGTGGCCGGCGCAGTTCGGGGCCGTGGCGTCGCAATCCTCGAAAGCTTCCGTTTCTATGTTATAGCCGAAGCTTTGGTCCGGGTTCGTGTAGCTATTTGTCACTACGAGCCCGGTGCTGATATCCCCGGAGTCGTTGATCACCAGGCCTTCGCCGCCGCCCAGCACCACGCCGGTGGCGACTTCGGAGTCCGACAGGCCGAACATCAGCGGCTGCTTCATGCTGTAGAGCGAAAGCTTGCCTTCGTTCATGTCGAAAACGAATTCGGTGGCGCCGCTGTCGGTGCTGGTGGCGCCGGTCTTGTTGACGAGGACCATGCGGTTGTAGGTCACCGAGACGAAGATGCGGCCCTGGGCCCCGGCGGCGACGTTGTTGAGGGTGTAGCGCAGGTTGATGGCGCTGAGGGCGTCGAAGTCGCGCTTTACGGCCCGGTCGAGGATGGCCTTGTCGCCGGCGAAGTTCTCCCCCACGTTGGCGAGGAACCGGGGCAGGTCCTCGCGGTTGTAGGCGGCGAACAGCGCGTCCAGAGTTTCTCTTACTTTAGCCTGGATGTTCTCGTCCGAAAGCGACAGCTCTTTGCGGGTCTCCTCCGGTTTATTGGTCTTGCCGGCGGTGTCTGTAACCTCTACCAGCATCAGGTAGGTCTTCCCCTGTTCCGGCTTGAAGGCGTGCTCGAAAGTGCCGTTCTCGGCGAACTTCACGTCCGTCCAGGTGGCCTTGTCGTCCAGGCTTATCCGCACCGAGCCGACGGCGCCCTTGCCCACGGAAGCCTTGCCTGTGATCTTAATAAGGCCCTCGGAGCCCAGCGTCTCCTTGAAGACCTTTATGCGCGGGCCGGTCTCGTCCACAGAAATTTTATTTACATAGAGATACTTCAGGCCTACTTCGCCCCCGGACTTGCCGAAGATCCACCACTTGGCGTCGGCCGCCCCGGCCGAGATCAGGATTGCCGCTGCGATAATTAATATTTTCTTCATGTGTTTTTTCCCCGGATCAGAACGCGGTGTTCAGTCCTAAAGTAACGCTTTTCTCGCGGAAGTTGCGGTTGGCCGTGCTGAAGGAGTAATCGTTGAACCCGGCGCGCAGGTAGATGGTGGAGTCGTTGAGCTGCGCCATCAGCTTCGGGCGCCAGTAGGCGCTGAGGGAGGCGAAGAACTTGTCGGAGTCGTCGCCGGTCTCTTTGCGCAGCATGTTGCTGCCGAGCCTCAGGTCCGAGGTCAGGTTCGCCCCCGGGGCTTCCAGGGCGAGGCCGAGCGAGTACTCGTAGAGCTTGTCCGCCGTGTCGGCCAGTTCGTCCCGGGAATACCAGGTGCCCAGGTTTACCGAAGGCTTCAGGACCACGGAGCCCGCCTCGTGCCTGGAATTAAGCGAGGTGTTGAAATTAACCTCCTTCGCGTCGCGTACGTCCGTCTTGGTCTTGTAGAGCGTGTAGCCCAGGTTGGTGTCGGAGTCCAGTTCCCCGAAACGGTCGCGGTAGTTGGCGTTGAGGTAATGGTCCGCGCCGCTCGATCCTGAACCGTACTTGCGGTCGAACTTGTAGGACAGGTCGGCGAAAGAGTAGGGCCGGGAGGCGAAAGGCTTCTTTATTGCCGCCGAGAGTTCCGGTTTCCAGTTGCGTGTGGTGCCGGCCAGCTGGCCGTCCAGGTTGTTGCGGTACCAGAGCAGGCCGGAGGTGAGCGTGACCCTTTTGGTGTACTTGTAGCGCCACTTGGCCTTGAACTTGCGGCGGTCCGGGCTGGCCGAGCCGAGGGCGGAGTAGAAATCCGGTTCCACGTTCTCGTATTCCAGGGAGACTCGGCTGGGATCGGCGTCGCCGACCAGTTCCAGCCGGGCGGCGCTGCCCCTGGAGGAGGCCCCGGCCGCGCCCGCCGAGGAGGAAAGTTCGGAGTCGGACGCTGAATACTCCCCGGCCGCGGTGAGCCCCGGCATCGGGATATAGCCGAAGTCGAAGGTGTAGTTCTTCGCGTCGTAGAGAGCGTCCACGGCGGTCAGCCGGCCGGTGTCCTTGGCTCCCACCGCGCTGAGGCCGGCCCAGAGGTCGCCGTTAAAATTCTCTTTTACGCGCAAGCCCGCCGCCTGGCGGTTGACCGTGCGGGTGAGCGGGTCTTTCCAGACCGAGTCCCAGCGCGGGTACGCCCAGCCGAACACGCCCGTTACCTCCGGCAGCCGCGTCCCTTCCTTATAATAGCGGTACGAGCCGCCTTTCAGGGAAGTCGCAAGGGCATACTGGGAGAAGGATTCGAAGACGTCGCCTACCGTAAGGGTGTGGACCTTGTTGGTGGCGCGGCCCTGCAGGTTGGTGAGGGAAACCGTTTTGGCGTCCGCGCGTTCGTCGTCGGTGGCTTTGGCCCCGGCGCTGTAGCTGTAGTCCCAGGCCCCCCTGGTCCCGCTGCCGTAAAGATTGAGGACTTCCAGATAGTTCAGCCCTTTAGTGAGCGAAGAGGCGCTCCGGCCGGGGCCGGCGGTGTCGTTCTGCGTTATGGAAAATTCGTTGGAAGCGTGAAATTCCGTTTCGGCCTGCGCTGTCTGGCAGGCCAGAGCCAATAGTACGGCGGCCGCTATATTTTTCATGAGTTGGTCCGGTCCCCCTGTTATCTTTCCACTACGCGAAAAAGATTATCAAAAAAACCACACGGCATACAAACTATGGCGCGGCCCTAAAATTTGTTATCATTTTTTTGCCGTCCAAGCAGCCGAAGAGGAGCTATGCCATGAGCCAGAACAAGATCCACGCCAACAAGATAGCCTCGTTCCTCAACAAGGCCCCCCGCGATTTCAGCCGCGCCGACCTGGTTAAGTACATCAAGGCCAACGGCATAAAGATGGTGAACTTCCGCTACGCCGCCGGGGACGGCCGCCTGAAGACCCTGAACTTCATAATCAACGACGAGCGCTACCTGGACCGGATCCTGTCCGCTGGTGAAAGGGTGGACGGCTCCAGCCTTTTCAAGGGGATGATAGACGCCGGCTCGAGCGACCTCTACGTGGTGCCGCGCTACCGCACCGCCTTCGTCAACCCCTTCTCCCAGGTCCCGGCCGTGGACATCCTCTGCTCCTTCTATACCCCGGACGGCAAGCCTTTCGCCGGGGCGCCCGCCGAGATCCTGCGGCGTTCCGAGGCGGAGTTTAAAAAAGTCTCCGGCCTGGACTTCCACGCCCTGGGCGAACTGGAATACTACGTGATCGCTCCCAAGAACCCGCTCTACCCGACCGGCACCCAGAAGGGCTACCACGAATCCTACCCGTTCTCCAAGTGGGAGGGCCTGCGCACCGAGGCCATGGCGGCCATCGCCGAGGCCGGCGGCCGCATAAAGTACGGCCACTCCGAAGTCGGCTTCATCCGCGCCGAAGAGTCCGAGATGGCGCAGCAGGAGATAGAGTTCCTGCCCGTGCCGGCCTCCGAGGCCGCCGACCAGCTGGCCGTAGCCAAGTGGATCCTTTCCGGGATAGGCCACAAGCACGGCGTCGTCCTTTCCTTCGCCCCGAAGATCTCCATCGGCCACGCCGGCTCCGGCCTGCACGTGCACACCTGCCTTTTCAAGAACGGCAGGAGCGCCATGCTGGACAAAGGCGCCCTCTCGGTGCCGGCCCGCAAGCTGATCGCGGGATTCATGGAACTGGCCGCCCCGATAACCGCTTTCGGCAACACGGTCCCCACCTCTTATTTCCGCCTGGTCCCGCACCAGGAAGCCCCCATCAACGTCTGCTGGGCCTACCGCAACCGCTCCGCGCTGGTGCGCATCCCGCTGGGCTGGCTCAACGCCGCGGGCATGGTTGGTGACGCCAACCCCGGGTCGGCCGCGCCCGTGGTGGAGCCTAACCAGACCGTGGAGTTCCGTTCCGCCGACGGGTCGGCCAACCTGCATTTCCTGATGGCCGCCCTCTGCGTGGCCGCCAGGCGCGGGTTCGAACGCAAGGACGCCCTGGCCTACACGGACAGGCACTTCGTGGATAAGAATATCTGCGACAAAGAGCACGCCGGGCTGCTGGAAAAATTGCCCAAGCTCCCCTCCTCCTGCTGGACCTCCGCGGAGGCGCTGGAGACGCACCGGGAGGCTTTCGAGGCCCGCGGCGTATTCACGCCCCAGGTGATAGACGGCACCGTGAATAGCCTCAAGGCTTACGACGACCGCAACATCAGCGAGCGCCTCTACGGCAAGGAAGAGGAAATAAAAAAACTGGTAGAAGAATACCTGTACTGCTAAACCTGGAGCGACCGCCGAATGAGACTTCCGAGTGAAAAAAAAGGGTGGCTGGTTTACGCCGTAGCTGTGGCCGCGCTGCTGTCGGTCGCCGGGCTTTTCGTCACGCGCCCGTGGGATTTTACGGGCTGGGACGAGCCGGAACTGCGGATCTCCAGCGGTACGTTCACCGGCAACCTGGATTCCGTCCTCAAGGCCGAAGGCCTCGGCGACGCCGAAAGGCACGGCGTTTCCTCCGCCCTTTCAAAAAAACTTAACCTGCGCCGGCTTCGCCCTGAAGATTCTTACGAGCTGGTCTTTTCCACCTGGGGCCCGCTGCGCTCTCTCGCTATAACCAAGGACCTGCATCTGTATTCCCTCTCCGCGCTTGCCGGCGGCGGCTACGGCCTTTCGGTGGAAGCCGTCGCGCTGCGGGAAGCCTCGGGAAAGCTGTCCGGCGCGATAACGACCTCTCTCTGGGACTCCATGACCGCGGCCGGCGTGCCCCCGGCGGCCATACTGGACTACGCCGATATCTTCTCCTGGTCAGTAGACTTCCTGACCGAGGTCCGCAGCGGCGATCGCTGGGCGATGTCCTGGGATTACAAAACCGACCCCGCCGGGAAAGTGGTGGCCCAGCGGATAACGGCCGCTCTTTACTACGGGCAGGAAACAGGGCGCAAGGCCGCCGCGGCCTGGAAGGACGGCTATTACGACGAGGAAGGCCAATCCCTGCGCAGCATGTTCCTGCGCGCCCCCCTGCAGTACAGGCGCATCTCCTCTTATTTCACCAACCGCCGCTTCCACCCCGTCCTTAAATATTACAGGCCCCACCAGGGGATAGACTACGCCGCTCCCACGGGCACCCCGGTCTCCGCGGTGGCCGACGGCACGGTCACCTTCGCCGGCTGGAAGGGCGGCAACGGCAGGCTGGTCATGCTCAAGCACGGCGGCGGCTACCTCACCACCTACGGGCATCTTTCGCGCTTTGCCAGGGGCCTTAAAAGGGGCCGGCGCGTCGCCCAGGGCGACGTGATCGGCTATGTCGGGTCCTCCGGGCTTTCCAGCGGGCCGCACCTGGACTTCCGCGTGAAGCTCAACGGCACACCCCTGAATTTCCTGAAAATGAAGTACCGCTCAAGCGGGGGCGTGAGCGGTACGGGGCGCCGGGCCGTGGCGGAAGCCATACGGCGGCTGGGCGACTAGCCGGGGGTTACAGGGCTTTGCCTTCCCTCAGCAGGATGTAGAGGAAGGGCACCACCTCTATCGCGATCAGGATTATCACTATTATCTCCAGCCAGTGGCTGCGGCGCGTGTTCACCTCGCCGTGGAGGATCTGGCTTATCTGCGCCAGCGTCTCCATCTTGCGCGAGATGCTCTTGCGCCAGTCGTCGAAGTGGAACTCCAGCGCCGAAGCCCTGAAAGCCACGGCCAGGTAAGGGTCGCCCACGGTCTTGAGCGAGTTCTCCACCCGCCCCAGGAATTCCGAGAACTCCATGTATTTCAGGCTGGAGTCCTCGGCGATGTCCGCGTAAAAGTTCTTGAAGAAATTAGCCGCGGTCTCCCGCTTCTTGTCCATCGCGTCGTAAAGCTCGTCGAGCTTGCGCTCCAGGAGGTCGTCGTAGTAGCGGAACTCCAGCAGGTGGGTGAGCGAGAACTCTATCACGTCGGCCACGTCGCGCTCGCCGTCCGGCTCGATGAGCAGGGCGGAATTCCAGTCTATGATGGCCAGGTCGGAGTTGGAGTACTGGATGGCGCTCTCAATTATGAAGGCCCTGGACTCTTCGCTGAGGTGCTCTTTGGCTTCCGCCAGGATCAGCTCGGCCACGTCCACTTTCTTTATGAAGTCCCGGGGGTTCTCCAGCCCGTCCGCCCTTTCGATGATATAGGTGATGTAGTCCTCGGAGATCTCCCACTCCGCCGGGGCGGTCACGCAGGGCAGCAGCTTTTTCTTGAGCGCGTCCTTGCGGGAGACCGAAAGCAGGTCCACCCCCTCGGCGGCTTCCAGCTCCGAGGCGGTCGTTACCAGCGCCTTCCAGTCGCAGCCCGGCGGGATAGGGATATCCAGGGTGATGGAGATAACGCCGTAGTTCCAGATGCGGGCGAAGATGCGCAGGGGAAATTTTCCGGAGGGCAGGTCCAGCGTCTCCTCGCCGAGGTCCACCTTGAGCGGGGCTTCCTTTATTATGATGGCCTTGCGGGTGTCGGTCGCGAATTTGAGGCGCGGCCCTTTGGCGTCCCCGCTCAGCAGCTGCTCCGCGCGGGCCAGGGAGATCTCCCCGCCTATGTCGAAGACCCGGTGTACGAGTATGGTGCCTTTCTGTATAACGGTGGACATTTCCCCTCCGGGCCTTCTCTATTTCGCGGCCAGCAGCGTTTCTATCGCGGACTTCATCATCGGCTCGTAGGATTCGTCGTAGCCTTCCCATACGTCTACCAGGTTCCTGTCGCCGTCGATAAGGTAGATATACGGGACGCCGCGCGCTTTGTAGGCTCTGAAGGCGGCGCGGCCGTCGTAGGCCAGCGGGAAAGTCACGCCGAGGTCGCGCGCGAAATTCAGGGCGGCCTGCTTGTCGTCGTCCAGGTTGACGCCCAGGACGGTGAGGCCCCTGGGGCCGTAGTTCTTCGACAGCTTTTCCAGGGCCGGCCCGGCTGTACGGCAGTAGGGGCAGCCCTCGGTGAAGAACATGAATAGGACCGGCTTGCCGGCAAAAGCTTCCAGGTCTATCGTCCCGCCTTTGGCGCCGGGCACGCGGAACGCGGGGACCTGCATGGCGGGCGCGGCCGCGATCTGCGGGGCGTCCAGTTGGGGAAGCTTTATCTTGACGGGGCCTAAATAGGCGAAAGCCGCGGCATAGGCGAGGGCAATAATGGTCACTGTGGTTTTATTCATAAAGCGTGGGCTCCGTACCTATTTTATTATTTTTCTCAGTTCGTCCAAAATGAAATTGGCGGCGCAGGCCCTGACAAAACCGCGGGTACCGCGGAACTGCCGTTTGAAAACCCCGACCCCTCGCGGGCCGGCCAGGCCGAAATAGACCAGGCCTACCGGCTTGGCCGGCGTGCCGCCGTCGGGCCCGGCGATGCCGGTTACCGAAAACGCGTAGTCGCTCCCGAAGACCCGGCGGGCGCCGGCGGCCATCTCGCGGGCGCACGGCGCGGATACGGCCCCGTGCCGTTCCAGCGTGGCGGGCTTTACTCCCAGCACTTTGATCTTGGCGCGGTTGGAATAAACCACGGCGCTGCCGTTGAACCAGGCGGAGCTGCCGGGGATATCGGTGATGAGCTGCGCGGCCAGCCCCCCGGTGCAGGATTCGGCGCCGGCGGCGGTTTTGCCGGCCGCCTTCAGTTTTTCCCCGGCCGCCGAGGCCGGGGTGGCGGCGTCCTCGCCGTAAAGACTGCGTCCCAGGAGGCGCCGGCAGGCCGCGGCCGCCTTGGTTACGGAGCCGCGGCTGTCGTCGCCGCTTATCAGGAAGTCCACGGTGCCGGGCCCGGCGAGCACAGTGAAGTCCAGGCCCTTGAACCGCCGCATGGCAGGGCGCAGCAGTTTTTCCGCCTGCGTCTCCCATAGCCCGGCCGAGTGCAGCCTGATCTGCGTGACCGGCGGGAAATTAAAAAAAACTTTTATTTCTTCGCTGAGAAAATTGGGGAACATCGGTTCCCATTCTTTGCGCGGGCCGGGCAGCAGCACCAGCATTTTCCGCCCGCGCGTGAGGACCTGGCCGAAGGCGGTGCCGTTGGTGTTCTCCAGGGACTTCGCCCCCTCCAGCAGCAGGCACTGGTCCTTGAAATTGGGCGGGAGTTTCTTGAGGCCGTAGTTTATGGAGAGTATCTTTTCGCAGGCCCTGGAGTAGACGAGCCGGCGCCCGAGCGTCCTGGCCGCGGCCTGGCGGGTGAGGTCGTCGAACGTGGGGCCCAGGCCGCCGCAGGCGATCACCAGGTCGGCGCGCCGCAGCGCCCCCGACAGGCAGTCCGCGATGTCCGGCAGGCTGTCCCCGGAGGACTGCTCGCGGGTGATCTTGAAACCCAGCGGGGAGAGGCGCTCGTGGAAAAGCGGCACGTACAGGTTGAGCTTTCCGGAGAGCAGTTCAGAGCCCGTGCAGACGATTTCAGCCTTGCCGACTTTCATGGGTAAAGATTAGCATAATGGCGCCCTGATTGACACCTCGGAGCGGATTTGGTAGTTTTGACCTCGGAGCCATGGAGGCAACGTGATAAAAGACACTCTAACCAAGATAGAATCCGCCATCGCCAAGATACAGGCGGGCGAGGCCAGGGAAAAGACGGAACTTGTAGCCCTGCTGGGCAAGCTGAAGTCGGAGCTGGCCGCGCTTCCCGACTCTAAAGCGGCCGACGCCCGCAGCATCGGTTATTTTACCGAAGCCGCCGCCCACGAGGTTACCCGCGAGAACGCCAGCGTGCAGTTGAAGAACCTCTCTATTTCCGGTATCTCCTACGCCGTAAAAGGTTTCGAGGTTTCGCACCCGCAGCTGGTCTCCGTCGTAAACGAGCTCTGCATGGTGCTGGCCAGGATGGGGATATAGCTCTTCCCCGGGAGGGCTGATGAACCGGTTCCTGTTCCCCGCGGCCGTGGTCGCCTGCCTTATGACCCTTAACGGTATCTCTCCGGCGGCCGAACCGCCGAAACCAAAGAAAGTCCCGCGCGCCCTGGAAAAGCACGGCATCGTCCGGGTGGACGATTATTACTGGCTCAAGGACAGGAAGTCGCCGGAGGTGATCGCGCACCTCAACGCGGAGAACGCCTACGCGCAGGCCGCGCTGGGCCATACCGAAAAACTGCAGGCGAAGCTTTTTTCCGAGATGAAGGGCCGCATAAAGGAGGACGACTCCACCGTGCCGTTCCTGTACGGCGGCTATTACTATTACAAGACCTACAAGGCCGGCGGCGAGTACCCCATCTTCGCGCGCAGGAAAGGTTCCCCCGAAGGGAAGGAAGAGATCCTTCTCGACGTTAACAAACTGGCGGAAGGGAGGGCCTTCTGCTCGGTGCGGTTCCCGGCCGTGCGCCCCGACCACAAGATGATCGCCTATGCCATGGATACCGGCGGCCGCCGTTTTTACGACGTGTATTTTAAGGACCTGGAGACGGGCGAGACGCTTGGTGAGCGGCTAGAGAAGACCGCCGGCGATATGGCCTGGGCCAACGACAACAGGACGCTGGTCTACGTGAAACAGAACCCGGAGACGCTGCGCTGGGAGAAGGTCTTCTCTCACCGGCTCGGTGACGCGGCCGATAAAGAAGTCTACTTCGAGGCCGACGAAACTTTCGAGGTGGGCGTGGCCAAGTCCAATACGGACAAGTTCATCTTCCTGCGCTCCGGCTCCACGCTTTCCACCGAGTACCGCGTTATCGACGCGGACCGGCCCGCCGACGCGCCTAAGGTATTCCAGCCCCGCACCCCCGGGCTGGAGTACGACGTGGAGGACGGCGGCGATAAGTTCTACGTGCTTAATAACGACCAGGCCAAAAACTTCAAGGTCTCGGTCTGCCCCTCCTCCGCCACCGCGAAAGAGAACTGGACCGGCCTGGTCCCCCACCGCGAGGATACGCTGGTGGAGTACATAGACGTTTTTGAGGGTTGGCTGGTACTCAAGGAAAGGACCAACGCGCTGGGCCGTTTCCATGTTTTCAACCGGGCCGACGGCAGGGAGAGCTGGATAGATTTCGACGAGCCGGCGTATATGGCGGAGCTCGGAGAAAACTTCGAATACAAGACCGGCGTGCTGCGCGTGACCTACGAGTCGCTCACCACCCCGGATTCGGTTTACGACGTGGACCTCGCCAGCGGCAAGAAGACGATGATGAAGCGCCAGGAGGTGCTCGGCGGCTTCAACCCCGAGGCCTATGTGTCCGACCGGCTCTGGATCACGGCGCGCGACGGGGAGAAAGTGCCGGTTTCCATAGTCTATAAGAAAGGGATAGATCTTAAGAGCGGGAAGAACCCGGTGTATATTTATTCCTACGGCTCCTACGGCTACAGCTCGGATCCGTATTTCAGTTCGGTGCGCCTGTCGCTGCTGGACCGCGGCTTTATCTGCGCCATCCCGCATATCCGCGGCGGCTCCGAGATGGGGCGGCGCTGGTACGAGGACGGCCGGCAACTCAGGAAGAAGAACACCTTCTACGATTTTATCGACGCGACGAAATACCTGATAGACAATGGCTACACCTCCCCCGCCCATGTCTACGCCGAGGGCGGTTCGGCCGGCGGGCTGCTGATGGGCGCGGTGGCCAACATGGCGCCCGAGCTTTACCGCGGCATTATCGCGGCGGTGCCTTTTGTGGACGTGGCGACCACGATGCTGGACCCGGATATCCCGCTGACCACCGGCGAGTACGACGAGTGGGGCAACCCGAACGTGAAAGAGTATTTTGAATACATCCTCTCCTATTCTCCCTACGACAATGTGGGGCGGAAAGCCTACCCGAACCTGCTGATCACCACGGGCTTGAACGACTCGCAGGTGCAGTACTGGGAGCCGGCCAAGTGGGCGGCCAAGCTGCGCGACCTGAAGACGGACAAGAACCTGGTGCTGCTGAAGACCGATATGGATACGGGGCACGGCGGCAAGTCGGGGCGCTTTGAGGCGCTGAAGCTGACGGCGCTGGAGCAGGCTTTCATGCTGGACCTGGAAGGGCTAAAAGAGTGAGGCTTTCGGAAGTAAAGCGGCGCAACCGCGTGATCGGCATCGTGGCCGCGGCCATCCTCTTCCAGGCCGGCGGTCTGGACGGGCGCCTGCGCGGCGTCGGCGGCCCCGTCTTCTCCTTCGCCGTCCTCGTCCTCCTGTTCTTCCTCGCCCCCCTTCTCCTCGAATACCTCGAACGCAAGTTCACCAAATAGCAGCCGACGGGGTGCATTTTTTTATACCGAAGAGCCAGTCGTAGGAGGCGAGGAAGGAAGCTGTTCTTACTCCGGAGTGTTTTGTGGCCGCGAAACCGTTGAAAGGGGACGCGGCTATTTTTTTTAGCGGCGGCGAGCCTAGCGCGACCGGGTTCTTCTTCAATCCGACGGGGCCCTGGTACCGGGTATGCCCGGAGAACGGCAGCGTAAAAACCGACTCGCAGCCGTACCTGGCGTTAAGCCAGCCGGTGACGGTCGGGATATGTCTGTACTGTTTTTCTCCCAGCGGGAAATAGTAGCGGGTCTTCGAGGCGTGCATGTTCCCGGCGGCGAACAGGACCCGGTCCGACTTCTCGAGCAGGCCCCGGTTCTGTTCGAACTGGCTGATGAGGAACAGTTCCCTCCTGCGGTCGAACTCGTCCTCGTCCGCGCAGTTCAAGATCTCCCGGGACAGGCGCGCGCGTTTATCCGTTCCCCGCGGGGCGAAAGACATATCGGCGCACAGCACTTTCAGTTTTTTTCTTTTTGCGGAGGGAATATCAGCCAGGCCCTGCAGGAAGGAGAATTGGTCGCTCAGATAATGGGAAGTCGCGGGGGCGCTGAAAAGGGCCTTAAACTGCCTGCCCGGCTTTCCCTCCGCGAGCCAGTCCAGGACCAGGGACTGCTGGTCATAGGCGCGTTCCAGCGCGAGCGTCACTTTGCGGCCCTCAGCCAGCCATTTGCCGATAATCCCCAGTTTTGCCGGGGTCAGGTCCTCTATGCCGTGTATTTCCCCGAAAGACAGGACTTTTTTCCTGAAATCCGGAATTCTGGGCCGATCGCCTTGGTGTCGCATGGTTCCCACTCTACACGTTTGGCGGCAGCTGAATCAAGGCGCGTGTCGCTGCTTCAAGCGGCTGGCTGTTTATTATTGCCGCGGGGCCCCGGCATTTTGTATTATTAAGGAAAGACCTCCCCAAGGGGTTTCCGCCCGCACCCGCGGGCCAGATGGTAAAAGACAACAGGAGCCAATGATTATGCCCAAGACGGCCGTTAAATCCAAAGCGAAAGCAGCTAATTCCGTTAAAATTTCCAAGAAAGTCATATACTTCTTCGGCGGCGGCAAAGCCGAAGGCAAAGCGTCCATGAAGAACCTCCTGGGCGGCAAAGGCGCCAACCTCGCCGAGATGGCCGGCCACCCCGACCTGCGCCTGCCCGTTCCCCCGGGCTTCACGCTGACCACCGAAATTTGCACCTATTACTGGGGCAACAAGCGCTCCTACCCGAAGGGCCTCACCCAGGACGTAGAAAAGAACATCCGCAAGGTGGAAGAGATCACCGGCAAGAAGTTCGGCGACGCCGCCAACCCCCTGCTCGTGTCCGTGCGCTCCGGCGCCCGCTCCTCCATGCCGGGCATGATGGAGACCATCCTGAACTGCGGTCTCACCACCGAGACCATCCCGGGCCTGATAAAGCTCACCAACAACCCCCGCTTCGTGTACGACTCGTACCGCCGCCTGATCATGATGTACTCCGACGTCGTCATGGAAAAGGCCGCCGGCATAGAGCCCGCCGACGACCAGGGCATCCGCAAGCAGCTTGAGCGCATCATGCACGACATGAAGACCAAGAAGGGCGCCAAGTCCGACACCGACCTGACCGCCGAGGACCTGAAGGAACTGTCCGTTCTCTTCAAGGCCAAGGTGAAGGAAGTCATCGGCAAAGAATTCCCCGACAACCACATGGACCAGCTGTGGGGCTCCATCGGCGCCGTGTTCGCCTCCTGGATGGGCAAGCGCGCCGTCTCCTACCGCCGCATCGAAGGCATCCCCGCCGAGTGGGGTACGGCCGTCAACGTGCAGGCCATGGTGTTCGGCAACATGGGCGAAAACTCCTCCACCGGCGTGGGCTTCACCCGCAACCCCGGCACCGGCGAGAACGCCTTCTTCGGCGAGTTCCTCGAGAACGCCCAGGGCGAGGACGTGGTGGCCGGCATCCGCACCCCCCACCCCATCAACGAATCCAGCCGCAACGAGCAGTCCAAGAATCTGAAATCTCTTGAACAGCTTATGCCCGCGGCCTACAAAGAGCTCGCCGCCATCCGCGCCAAGCTTGAGAAGCACTACCACGACATGCTCGACATCGAGTTCACCATCGAGGCCGGCCGCCTGTGGATGCTGCAGTGCCGCGTCGGCAAGCGCAACGGCCTCGCCGCCGTGCGCATGGCCCTCGACATGCAGAAGGAAAAGCTCGCGACCAAGGAAGAGGCCGTGATGCGCGTTTCCCCCGACCAGCTCGACGAGCTGCTGCACCCCATCCTCGACCCGAAGATGGAGCTCGGCACCAAACCCCTCGGCAAAGGCCTCCCGGCCGGCCCCGGCGGCGCCGTCGGCATGATAGTTTTCACGGCTGAAGAAGCCGTTAAGTGGAAGAAGGAAGGCAAGAACGTCATCCTCGTCCGCGAAGAGACCAACCCCGAAGACGTAGAAGGCATGAGGGCGGCGGAAGCCATCCTCACCGCCCGCGGCGGCATGACCTCCCACGCGGCCCTCGTGGCCCGCGGCTGGGGCAAGTGCTGCGTCGTAGGCTGCGCCGACGTGAAGATAGACCTGAAGGCCCGCACCCTGCACCTCGGCGGCGCGACCCTCAAGGAAGGGGACTGGATCTCCCTCAACGGTTCCCGCGGCTTCATCTACACCGGCAAGATGGCCCTCGTCGAGCCCGGCGAAGTGACCATGCAGATGCTCCAGGACTTCCTGAAGTTCTGCAATTCCATCCGCGCCCTCAAAGTGTGGACCAACGCCGACACCCCCGCGGACGCCACCCAGGCCCGCATGTACGGCGCCGAGGGCATCGGCCTCTTCCGCATAGAGCACATGTTCTACGGCAAAGGCTCCGACGCGGCGCTGTTCCAGCTGCGCAAGATGATCATGTCGAAGAACCTCGAGGAGCGCAAAGCCGCCCTCAACGACCTGTTCCCCTACATGAAGAACGACCTGAAGGCCACCTTTAAGGTAATGGAAGGCTTTCACGTGACCGTGCGCCTTATGGACCCGCCCCTGCACGAGTTCGTGCCGCACCAGAAGGAAAAGCTGGAAGAACTGGGCCGTGCCCTGGGCATCTCCTACGAGGAGCTCGAGCACCGCGCCACCGCGCTGCGCGAATCCAACCCCATGATGGGACACCGCGGCGTCCGCCTGGGCGTCACGTACCCTGAGATCACCGAGATGCAGGCCCGCGCCATCTTCGAAGCGGCCGCCGAGCTGCAGAAAGAAGGCATCAAGGTGTTCCCCGACATCATGATCCCCGTGGTCTCCCTCGAGAACGAGGTGAAGAACCAGACCGAGATCATCCACCGCGTGTACGCGGAAGTGATGAAGCAGAAAGGCGTGAAGGTAAAGTACATGGTCGGCACCATGATCGAAATCCCCCGCGCCTGCCTGATGGCCGGCAAGCTCGCCGAGACCATGGAGTTCTTCTCCTTCGGCACCAACGACCTGACCCAGATGACCTTCGGCTACTCCCGCGACGACTCGGGTCCGTTCCTTAACGACTACGTCAAGAAGGGCATTATCCCGGTGGACCCCTTCCAGACCATAGACCAGGACGGCGTGGGCGAGCTGATAAAGATCACCGTCGAGCGCGGCCGCAAGACCCGCAAAGACCTGAAGATCGGCATCTGCGGCGAGCAGGGCGGCGAACCGGCCTCGGTCGCGTTCTGCCACAAGGTGGGCCTGACCTACGTGTCCTGCTCCCCGTTCCGCGTGCCGATAGCCATCCTGTCCTCGGCCCAGTCCCAGATCAGGAACCCGAGAAAGAATAAATAAGTGGTTCGCAGAAAGTACAAGTACTTCCCGATGGTTATTTCCGCCCCCTCCGGGGGCGGAAAAACCGTCGTGCGTTCCGGCCTGCTGAAGTTGAATAAGAAGTTCGCTTTCAGCGTGACCTGCACCACGAGGGCCAGGCGGCCCGGGGAAGTGGACGGCAAGGATTATTTCTTCGTAACGGTTGAACAGTTTCAGAGGCTCAGGAAGGATGGGAAGCTGCTGGAGTGGGCCAAGGTGCACGGTAACTACTACGGCACCCCGGTCAAGTCGGTGATGGCGGTGCTCGAGACGGGCCGCATCCCGGTGATGACCATAGACGTGAAAGGCGCCCGCTCGGTCAAAAGGCTCTTCCCGGCCGCGGTCACCGTGTTTCTGCTGCCGCCGGACCTGAAGACGCTGGTGCAGCGCCTGCGCGGACGCGGCGAGGCCCCGGAGAACGTGGCGGTGCGGCTGCGGACCGCGCGCTCGGAGCTGAAGGTGGCTTCCACCTTCGACTACCTGGTCATTAACGACAGTCTTCCGGAAGCGGTGCGCGAGGTGGCGGCGATAGCCGAGCTCGAGACCCGCCGGACCGCGAGGAACCTGGACAAGGTAGAGTCTTTCGGCAGCCAGCTTCTGAAGAAAAAGATTTAGAGTTTAACGGAGGATCAAAATGACGCAAGCGAAAATAGTGAAAGAGACCGAGGCCGACCTCGAGCAGCTTATTTCCGACTACGGCCCGTCCAAGTACAACGACATCGTGCGCGCCATGCAGTGGGCCCGGCACCTGCGCCGCCAGGAGGAGTTCCGCAACATCCCCATGGCCGAACTGATAGACCGCTCCCTCTTCGACGTGGTCAGCGGCAAGATCCAGGTGCCCGAGATAGAAGCCGCGGTCAAGACGGACCAGGAGATAGAGGAAAAGCTGGCCACCAAGCGCTCCGACGAGCCCCGCAAGCCCCGCAAGGAAGCTTCCGAAAAGCCGGCCAAAGAATAACCCCGGATGAGGCGGGAACTCGCTGCCGCGGCCAGGGACCTGGCCGCCTATATCAAATCACTGGATGAGAACCTGGCCGAAACCGCGCCGGGTTCTCCGTCCGTAAAGGCCGTTGCCCGGCCCGCTCCCGCCGCCCCGCCGGTACAGGCCGCCGCCCCCGAAGCCGATCTCCCCGCTATGACCCACAAAAAACCCGCCGATATGGACGCCCTCTCCGAGCAGGTAAAGGCCTGCCGCAAGTGCGGCCTGGGCCATGCCCGCCTTAACGCGGTCTTCGGCGTGGGTACCTATAAAGCAAAAGTGGTTTTCGTGGGCGAAGGCCCCGGCTTCCAGGAAGACCATAAAGGCGAACCTTTCGTCGGCCGCTCCGGGCAGCTGCTAGACAAGATCCTCGAGACCGTGCTCGGCCTGAAACGGTCCGAAGTGTATATCGCCAATATCGTCAAGTGCCACCCGATGAAGAACCCGGAGACCCCGGAGGCGCATGGCAACGACCGC
>Ga0209212_1000290_pt1 | contig 104169 bp, 79 predicted proteins | sample RifGroC2_FD_183996 | JGI IMG/M metagenome (GOLD analysis project Ga0209212, IMG submission 183996) | Groundwater microbial communities from Rifle, Colorado, USA - Groundwater C2 (SPAdes) (version 2) | ecosystem: Environmental > Aquatic > Deep subsurface > Groundwater | place: Rifle, Colorado... | reverse complement strand
AGATAACGGGCGGAAAAATGGCTGAAAACGTAGACTATCTCGACGCTTACGAAGAAGACGAATACAAAGTCTGCCCCGCCGACCTCAGCTACGTCTGTCCGAAAGACGCCAAATACAAAGCCATAAGAGACGCCGTCGTATCGGCTAAATTCAAAAGCGGCGAGGAGTCCGAATATGAATTTTCGTTCATACCCGTCGGCGAAGCCGATCTCATGCAGATTTCATCGCTGCAGGTAGTATCGGTAGCCACCGCGCTCATCCCGTTCCTCGAAAATGATGACGCGAACCGCGCACTGATGGGCACGAACATGCAGCGTCAGGCCGTTCCCCTTCTTAAGACGGAACCCGCGTTCATCGGCACCGGCCTCGAGCACAAGGTCGCCAAAGATTCGGGAGTCATGGTAGTGGCCAATTCCGACGGAGTCGTCAAAAAAGTCGAAGCCGGCGCGGTATGGGTAGAGCGCAGCCGCAAGACCTTCCGCGAAGGCCTCATCGGCCACGTTTTAAGAGAACCCGTCCTGAAGGCCAACGGCAAAGACGTTCTTTATGACGCCGGTACGACCATCGACGAAGCCAAATCGAAAGAACTCGAGGCCCTCAGCTACGTTAAATCGTTGAAAGTCTCCACCATAGACGGCGAAGTCGTTTACGTCAACCGCGCGGACTTCAGTGAAAAGAAAACACATTACGATAAATACGAAATACTCAAATACAAGCGCTCTAATCAGGGCACATGCATCAACCAGAAAGTCCTCGCGCGCGTCGGCCAGAAGGTAAAAAAAGGCGACGTACTCGCGGACGGCCCCGCCACCTGCGAAGGCGAACTCGCCCTCGGCCGCAACGTCATCGGCGTATTCATGCCGTGGGAAGGCTATAACTTTGAAGACGCGATACTCCTTTCTGAAAAACTCGTAAAGGAAGACTTCTACACTTCGATACATATCGAAGAATACGAGATCGAAACCCGCGACACCCGCCTCGGACCCGAAGAAATAACCTGCGACATACCCAACATATCATCCGACGCGCTGCGCAACCTCGACGAGGAAGGCATCGTAAGAATAGGCGCCGAAGTCGAATCCGGCGACATACTCGTGGGCAAGGTAACTCCGAAGGGCGAAACCGAACTCACCGCCGAAGATAAACTCCTGCGCGCCATATTCGGCGAAAAAGCCCGCGAAGTCAGAAACACCTCGTTCGTCGTTCCTCACGGCGAAGGCGGAAAGATCGTCGACGTAATGATATTCACGCGCGAAAATAAAGACGAACTCCCACACGGCGTCAACAAACTCGTCAGAGTATTCATCGCGCAGAAGCGTAAAATAACCGAAGGCGATAAAATGGCAGGCCGCCACGGAAATAAAGGCGTCATCGCAAGAATTCTTCCTGAAAAGGATATGCCGTACTTAGAAGACGGCACGCCCGTCGAGATCGTCCTCAATCCGCTCGGCGTTCCTTCCCGTATGAACCTCGGCCAGGTGCTCGAAACCTACCTCGGCCTCATTTCGAAGGAACTCGGCTTCAGGATAGAAGTGCCGATATTCGAAAGCGCGCCCGAAGTGGAGATCCGCGCCGGATTATCGCTGCAGCGCCTTATTAACACGGGCCGCCTGTCGCTCTACGATCCGCTGAGCCGCGAATGCTTCGGCTACTGCAAATTCGAAAATATCGATAAAAAAGAATTCATCAATAAATTCATCGAATTATCGACGAAAGATTACAATAAAATATCGAAGGAAGGTAAGCTCGTTCCGAGCATAGCCGCCTTCCTCGAAACTCTTAAATTCGCATTCACGAACTACTCCTCGGTAGTGTACGACGGCAAGTACAACCGGCCCCTCGGCACCACCAAGAAACTCACCGAAAAAGAGTTCGACAAAATAATACTCGCGCCCAAAGCCGCTGAAAAAGGCAAAAAAGGCATGAGGCAGACCTTCGACTTTTCGAAGATCATAAATTTCACCGAAGAAGTCGAGATCAAAAACCGCCACCTCGAAGTAGTTTATTTCGTAGAGTCGCAAGAAGACGAAAACGGCGAAATGAAATTCACGAAGATCGAAGATAAAGAAAAATTCCCCGAAGTAACCAGCACGCTTAAAACCGCCGGAAGCGAAAACCTCATCGATGAATTCAAAAGACTCATGACTTCCGTCGACCTCACCGAATCGGAAGACGGCAAACAGTTCATCTACGACGGCCGCACCGGCGTTAACTTCGATAACCGCGTCACGGTAGGCTACATGTACATCATGAAACTCGCCCACCTCGTCGACGATAAAATTCACGCGCGCGCTACCGGCCCCTACTCGCTGGTTACCCAGCAGCCGCTGGGCGGCAAAGCGCAGTTCGGCGGACAGCGCTTCGGAGAAATGGAAGTCTGGGCGCTCGAAGCATACGGCGCGGCGCACATCCTGCAGGAGCTTCTCACGGTCAAGTCCGACGACGTCGAAGGCCGCGTCGAGGTTTATGGTGCCATCATAAAAGGCGAGAACCTCATCACTCCGAAAGTTCCCGAATCGTTCAAAGTTCTCGTTTCCGAGTTGCAGAGCCTTGGCCTGAAGATCGAACTTCAGAAGAACAATACGCTCATACCGCTCAAGGAAGACGCCGATGCCAAACTGCCGAAGGCAGGGCACACGGCTGAAATAGTCCAGGAAACCGAGCCACTACCTGCCGGCGACGACGAAGAAGAAATCGAAGCGGGCGAACCGGTAGACGAAAAATAGTAATTTTAATTTATAAATAATGTTTTTCATTTTTCATTACTAAGGAGGAATTTTCTGTGTGGGACGTAGATAAATTTGATGCCATTAAAATATTGGTGGCTTCGCCCGAAGACATTAAGAAATGGAGCTTCGGCGAGGTAAAAAAACCCGAAACCATTAACTACAGAACTCACAAGCCCGAACGCGACGGTCTGTTCTGCGAAGTTATTTTCGGGCCCACTAGAGATTACACCTGCTCTTGCGGAAAATACAAGAGCATCCGCTATAAAGGAATCAAATGTGAACGCTGCCAGGTGGAAATCACCGAATCGAAAGTGCGCCGCGAAAGAATGGGCCTCATAGATCTGGCCGCTTGCGTGGCACATGTATGGTATTCGAAGGGAACCCCTTCCTATATCGCCCTGCTGCTCGACATTTCGCCGAAAGACCTTGAAAAAGTTCTTTACTTCAACTCATATATAGTCATCAATCCCGGCAACCTGCCCCTCAACGAAAAGCAGCTGCTAACCGAAAAAGAATACCGCCAGTATTTCGACAAATACGGCAATCTTTTCGAAGCGCGCATGGGCGCGGAAGCCATCTACGAGCTGCTCGAAAAAATATCGATACCCAAGCTCGTAAGCGATCTCAAGTCGAAACTCCAGGAAAAATCGAGCCTTAAAAAACACAATATAATCAAGCGCCTCGAAGTCGCCGAAACCTTCATGAAATCAGGATGTAAACCCGAATGGATGATCATGAAGCACGTTCCTGTCATCCCGCCCGACCTTCGCCCGATGGTGCAGCTCGACGGCGGCCGTTTCGCGACCTCCGATCTCAACGACCTTTACAGGCGCGTCATCAACCGTAATAACCGCCTCAAGAAACTCATCGACATGGGCGCTCCTGAAATAATAATCAAAAACGAAAAGAGAATGCTGCAGGAAGCCGTCAATTCACTCATCGATAACGGCCGCCGCGGACGCCCCGTCACGGGCCCCGGCAAGCGCCCCCTGAAATCCCTCAACGACATGCTCAAAGGCAAACAGGGCCGTTTCAGACAGAACCTTCTCGGAAAGCGCGTCGACTACTCAGGCCGTTCGGTCATCGTCGTCGGCCCCAATCTGAAACTCCATCAGTGCGGCCTTCCCAAGAAAATGGCGCTCGAACTGTTCAAGCCCTTCATAATGAATAAACTCGTTACCAAAGGCCTCGCGCACAACATCAAGAGCGCGAAGAAAATGCTCGAACGCGGCAAAGCCGAAATATGGGATCTGCTCGACGAAGTCGTCCGCGATCACCCCGTCCTTCTAAACCGCGCTCCAACGCTTCACAGACTTGGTATCCAGGCTTTCGAACCCATACTCGTAGAAGGCAAGGCAATTCAAATTCCGCCCCTGGTCTGCACTCCGTTCAACGCCGATTTCGACGGCGATCAGATGGCAGTCCACGTTCCGCTTCTGCTCGAAGCGCAGACCGAAGCGCGCCTGCTTATGCTCAGCGCCCATAACCTGTTCTCGCCCGCGTCCGGCAAGCCCATCATGAACCCGACTCACGATATGACGCTCGGCTGCTATTACCTTACCCGCCTCCTGCGCGACAACGCGACGAAGGTCGTAAAAGACTTCCGCTGCGACAAGACCAAACGAAGCTACACCATCGAAGACCAGATCCTCGCGCCGGGACAGAAGTTCAATTATAAAGTGGCCGTCGATATAATCGAAGACAAAACCGGCAGGCTCGTCGTTAAAAAACACACATCCATCAACAGTTTTGTTATGGGCAAAATAAGGGAACTCGGCCTGAAAGAAGTCGAAGTTCTCGTGCACAAAATCTTTTCCTCGCCCGACGAGGCCATCCACGCCTACGAACAGGGCCAGGCCAGCCTGCACACCGAACATGTCGTTCGCATCGGGCCAAAATACTTCGAAACCAGCGTCGGAAGACTTATATTCAACCAGCTGCTTCCGAAGGAACTCGGATTCATAAACAAACAGATAAATAAAAACAGCCTCTCCGACATCGTTTCGAGCACGTACAAGGTCTGCAACCTCGCGCGCACCGCGCAGCTGCTCGACGACGCGAAAGAGCTCGGCTTCAAATTCGCCACCCGCTCGGGCCTCTCGTTCTCGATATCCGATCTCATAATACCCAACCGCAAGGTCGATATCCTTTCGATGGCCGAACGCAAATCCGACGACAGCTCGAAGAAGTTCAAGGTCGGCGCGATCACCCGCGAAGAAAAACGCCAGAACGATATCGACGTGTGGCAGGGCGCCACGGCCGAAGTAACCGATGAAATGATACACGAATTCCAGCGCCGCGACGAAGAAGGCGAGTTCAATTCGGTTTACATGATGGCTATATCCGGAGCGCGCGGCTCCATGCAGCAGGTCCGCCAGCTGTGCGGAATGCGCGGTCTCATGTCGAATCCGCAGGGCGACGTCATAGACTATCCGATCAAATCGAACTTCCGCGACGGCCTGACGCTCACCGAATACTTCATCTCCACTTACGGCGCACGTAAAGGTCTCGTTGATACAGCGCTGCGTACCGCCGACTCCGGATACCTCACCAGACGTCTCGTCGACGTATCGCAGGACGTCATTATCCGTGAAGCTGACTGCGGCTCGACCGAAGGCATATTCCTGGTACCGCTGCGCGAAAAGCGTAAAGTCAACAACCTCATCGCGAACGAAATCCTGATATCGCTCACCGACCGCATCCGCGGCCGCATCGCGATAATCAACGTGGCGCATCCTGAAACGGGCGAGATAATAGTCAAAGCCGGCGAAGAGATCACAAGCGACGTAGCTCGCAAGATCGAACACGCTACAACGATAATCGAACTCGATTCGCCCGACTTCGAAAAGGCGCTCGGCATGTTCGTTACTGAAAACGTTATAGACGATAAAACAGATAAGATCATATTGAAGAGCGACTGCATGATCGACAACGTCGAGCTCGAGCACCTTATGAGCTGCCGCATCAAGCGCATCAAAGTAAGACCTGCCGTTTTCGTCAGATCGCCGCTCACCTGCAAAAGCAAAATGGGTATCTGCCAGAAATGCTACGGCAATGATCTTGCCACCGGCCGCATCATCGAACTCGGCGAAACCGCGGGAATCATCGCGGCACAGTCGATCGGTGAACCCGGTACGCAGCTCACGATGAGAACGTTCCACATAGGCGGTATCGCGCTCGCGCAGAAAGTCGAAGTCAGAAGCAATACCGAAGGCGAGATCAGCGTCGACGGACTTAAATGGACCTATAAAGTCGACCGTAAAAAACAGATCATCGGCAACGTCGAATCGCTCGACGAAAAAGAGTCTCCGGATATCGAAGAAGATTTAAGACGTATCGTGCTCGAAGGCTTCATCACCATCACCAAAAAAGACGGCAATAAAGAAAACTACCCGCTGCCCACAGGCGCGTTCCTCAACCAGAAGATCGCTAACGGTGAACGCATCGGCGTCGGCGACGTGCTTTGCGAATACAACCCGAACCAGGTCGTAACGCAGTACGAAGGTAAAGTCAAATTCAATAACCTCCTGGTTAAAGACGGTATAGTAGTCTCCAACGACGGTTCCATCATTATCGAAAAGACCCAGAAAGACGGCGGATTCGGACTCGAAACCTACAAGATACCTCTCGGATCATACCTGCGCGCCAACGAAGGCGACACGGTAGAACCCGGTTTCATACTCGCGGAAAAGATCGCCGAACAGAAAGCCGCTATCGCCGGCATCAACGGCCAGGTCGAATTCTTCGATATCAAGATCAAGAACCAGAAGGTTATTTCCGATAACGGCATCATCTTCATCAGCCCGTTCGACGAAAAAGAGAGCACGCGCGAGAAAAAATACGTCCTTCCTCAGGGCGTAAAAGAATTCAAGGAAGAATCCAACGCCAAATACGGCGTCGAACTCAAAGTGCGCTCGGGTAACGAAGTAAAGAAAAATGAAGAACTCCTCGTCATCTCCTCCGAGATCGAAGGCGAGGTCAGCATTAAAAATAAAGTCATTCACGTAAAGAAAGACGCCAGAAAAGAATACCTTTTCCCCGTCAACATTCCTTTCGAAGTTAGAAAAGTGAACGATAAAACCAACACCATCACGTTCGTTTCCGATACGTCAGGTCTCGCGCGCGTCGTGCAGCCCAAGGGCTCGGCGTCGAAAACGCTCGACACCCGCCGCATCATCGTCACCGACGAAGAAGAGCACGAGATCCCGCAGGACGCGAATCTGCTGTTGTCGAAGCTGCGCGTGAAACCGGGCTCGAACATCGAAGCCGGCGAAAAGATATGCGACGAGATACACTTCAAATCAGCCATTGACGGCGAGGTCGAAGTTACCTCCGAAACCCGCACCATTGCCGACACCGAAGGCTACGAGATCGGCGTCATCGACAGGCCGCGCGTTCAGAAACGCACCGAGGCTTACAACAAAGTCGTCATCCGCGACATCAAAGATCTCAACCTTAAAGACGCACCCGGCTCGATCAAAGAAAAGATCGTCGACAAAATGCTCGCTTCTCCTATCATCGACGTCGAAACCCAGGAAGTGCTCGCGCGCGCCAACGAAAAAATCACCGTGGAACTCGCCGATAGACTTCTGAAAGTATCCACCATAGGCGGTTATGTCAAAATAGAAAACGACATGCCCGTGCTCAACCTCGACGTGCAGTCGCTCAATAAAATCATCGGTAAAAAGATCACACGCGACGTCAAGAACAAAAAATCAAAAGCTGTCGCTTTCAAGGAAGGCACCATCATCGATAACAAAACGATCGTCGATATCGATAAACTTAACACCGACCTTTCGACCATATACGTCGAATGCGCCCGCGTTAAAGTCGAAAACGAGATCGTCGTCGCCATCCGCGACACCGCCGCCATCCGCGAAAAACTGATCGGCAAGAAAACAAAGCAGGACGTCACTTCGCCCGATTCAGGCGAACTGATCTGCCAGGCCAGCACCGTTATCACCGAAGATATCCGCGATAAGATACTTGCCGATCATACCATTAAAAGAATCGAACTTATCGATTACAAAATATTCGATGTTCCTAATAAAGCCACGATCAGGGTCAAAGACGGCATGCAGATAAAAGCCGGCGCCGAACTCGTCTACCCGACGCATACCGAAGGAATACGCATCATCAATAACGTCGAAGAATACGAAATTCCGCAGAACATCACCCTGCTCGTCAATACCAGCGACGTCGTCAAAGCTAACGACGATCTTACCGAACCTATCGGCGCCATCGTTTCGAAGATCGCCGGCAAGGTCAACTATATCACTAAATACAGCAAAAAAGTCAATAACGAAGTCGTTAGAAAAGTGATCATCTACTCCGGCAAGGAATACGAAGTTCCCGACGGACTGCAGATCAAAGTTAAAAACGGCGACGCTATCAGCGTGAACTCGCCCCTTACCGAGCCTATCGAATTCGAAGGCAATGTCAGCGATTCCGAAGACAAACATCACAAAAAATTCATCAAACCGGAAAAGAGCGAGAAGAAATACAAAATCACTTCCGACATGCGCGTGCTCGTCAACGACGGCCAGCAGGTCCGCGAGGGCGATAAACTCGCCGCTCTGGTCAACGATAAATTCAACCCCGTCAGATCATACGACGAAAAGATCACCATAAGCGGTAAAAACATCGCTCAGCTCAGATACTACCCAGTTATCTCCGAAAGCCTTATTATAAAGGTCAACGGCAAGAAACTCAATTACTTCAAAGAAGTCGACCTGGCCAAACTCAAAGCGGCCGACATCAACGAAATCGTCGGAACGCGCGTCAGCAAGACCATCATGAATAACCTCGACGGCACCTGCGTCATCGAGTCCGAACACGTTATCGACAAGACGACCGCTAAATTCATGATCATGAACGCTACAAATCTCAGCGACAGTAAATTAAAACTTTACCTGCCCGGCATATCGGTCAACTTCACACTCGGCGAAATCCACTTTGAAAAACGTACCGCCGAAGAAATAGAAGTAGTATACGATTACGAAATGGCCGGCGTTATCAAACTCATCAAACGCCAGGACAAAGAAGGCAAGGAACGCACCACCATCGGCAGCATCATCGTGCAGATGGGCGAAGCGCACCAGATACTCGACGGCGCCGAACTCAAGGTCGAAGACGGCCAGAAGGTTAATGTCGGCGAAATCCTCGCTAAATGGGGATCGTCGTCCAAGAAAACGATAGACATCATTCAGGGTCTTCCGCGCGTCGCCGAATTGTTCGAAGCGCGCAGACCTAAAAAAGAATCTATCATAGCCGAATTCGACGGCGTCGCTAAGCGCGCCGGCAACTCGCTGGTCATCGAAAGCTTCAGCGGCGAACGCAAACAGTATAAGAGCCAGTTCGGATCGCTTTCGAACTTCCTCGTGTTCGACGGGGAACTCGTTAAAGCCGGCGAACAGCTCACCGAAGGTAACGTTGCGCCCAAGAAACTCCGCAAGATCGCAGGCGTCGAACGCACCATGCGCTATCTCATCGACGAGATCCAGCACGTGTACAAAAACCAGGGCGTTCAGATCAACGATAAACATATCGAAGTCATTGTGCGCCAGATGTTCCGCAAGATCAAAATACTCAACGCCGGCGATACCAGATTCCTGCCTCGCGAAATCGTTACGATTAACGAATTCTATATAGAAAACGAACGCACCGGCAATCTAGGCATCAGAACCGCCGAAGGCGAACAGATCCTGCAGGGTATCACAAAAGCGTCACTCACCACCGACTCGTTCATCTCCGCGGCTTCGTTCCAGGAAACCACGCGCGTTCTCACGCAGGCTTCCATTCGCGGTAAAGTCGACTACCTGCGCGGCCTTAAGGAAAACCTCATCATAGGTAAACTTATCCCCGCGGGAACCGGCATATCCGCCTACAGGAACGTCACACTGCCCGACTTCGTCCGCAAGACCGAAGTTAAAGCATCAGGCGCGCCCCTCGCGCTCCAGGCCGACGAATTAAAGGAAGTCATGGAAGAAGAACAGATGATCAACGCCAAAGATAAAGAAATGGACATCATGAGCGGCGGAGAAACCGGCGCGGACGAAGAAGTAAACGAATAATCATCCCGAACCTTAACGGCGCGCGGCTGAAGGTGCAACTCCGGCCGCGCCGTTAAACGAATATATCTCTGGATAAGGGGAGAGGAAGGACCGATGGCCCTTCCTCTCCCCTTTATCATCCCCTCACTATCCCGCAATCGCCTGACGCTTTATGACCGGACAGCGGCGGCTTTTGTTTTTGCCTTTAATCTCATGCTCATTTTCAAACTTTTGTTTTATTTGTTTTTATTCATCTTATTATTTCTTTTACTTCTTTTTCTTTTACTTTTTTTTCCCCTGCCGTTATGTTTTTTCTTGATAGCTGTGAGTTCTGCAGCCGCGCGCATGCGCGCGGCTGCGTTGCTACTATCGCACTTAAGTAAATCTATATACTTGCTTACGGAAAACATTTTAACAATAAAAATATCTTTTGTTTGCTGGTTTTTATAAAAACTATATAAAAATTAATTTACATTTCAATCAATATTTGTTATCATTAATGCGTATGGCGTATGATGTGCGCTCGATTATATTTTCTTTTCTATCGAACAATATTCAAGTATCATAATATTATATCAAAACACAAATATTGAAAGGGTTGGTATGAATGTCTACATTTAAACCATTTTGCGGTTATCATCCGGAATCGAAGAACGCCGCCGAGGTCATCTGTCTTCCTTACGACGTAATTAATTCAGAAGAGGCACGCGAGCTCGCGAAGGGCAAGCCGAACAGTTATTTATTCGTCGATAAATCCGAAATTGAGCTCGAAGCCGGCGTCAGCCTTTATGATCAGCGCGTTTACGACACGGCCGCTAAGAACCTCGCAAAACTCATCTCGCAGAAAGTGCTTGTCAAAGACGAAAAGCCATGCTACTACATTTATAAACAGATAATGGACGGCCGCATTCAGTACGGCCTTGTAGGCTGCGCGTCCGCCGAGGAATACTGGAATAATGTCATTAAAAAACACGAACTCACCCGTAAAGATAAAGAAGACGACCGCACGAAACACGTCGATACCTGTAATGCCAATACCGGCATGGTTTTCCTCACCTACCGCGCTAAAGACTCCCTCAATAAAATAGTCGAAAAAACCGTCTCCTCCTCCTCGCCCGTGTTCGACGTCACTACCGAAGATAAAGTCACCCACACGCTCTATAAGATCGGCGACGACGCCACGGTCAAACAGATTGCCGACGAATTCGCGAATATCGGCGTGCTCTACATCGCCGACGGTCACCACCGCACCGCTTCCGGCGCGCGCATCGCCCAGATCAGAAAGGAAAAAAACCCAAAACATACCGGCGGCGAAGAGTATAACTTCTTCATGGCCGCGGCGTTCCCGCACGACCAGCTCTACATAATGGATTATAACCGCCTCGCAAAAGACCTCAACGGCCACAGTGAAGACGAATTCATGAAACTGATAAAAGAAAAATTCGAAGTGCGCGACTGCGGCGATAAAGCATGCAAACCAGCTAAAATGCACACATTCGGAATGTATCTCGGCGGGCGCTGGTACGAACTCACGGCTAAAGCCGGCATCTTCGACCCGAAAGACGTCATCGACTGCCTCGACGTGACCATTCTTCAAAAGAACGTCTTGGACCCGCTGCTGGCCATCAAAGACCCGCGCACCGATAAACGCGTCGACTTCGTAGGCGGCATCCGCGGCATGAGCGAACTTAAAAAATCCGTCGATTCAGGCAAATTTAAAGCCGCATTCGCGATGTTCCCGACTACGATCGAACAACTTATGGATATCGCCGACGCCGGCAAAATCATGCCGCCTAAATCCACATGGTTCGAACCGAAATTAAGATCAGGCGTGCTCGTGCATAAGTTAGACTAATCGAAAAAACGCGCTCTGACGAATTAAATTAAATCCATATTTTAAAATAAACTATCAATTTATAGCGATTTATAGATAAGGGGAGAGGAAGGACTGATAGCCCTTCCTCTCCCCTTATCAAAAAAACAATGAAAATATAAAAAAATGATAAAAGAAAGTATTAGTTTATAAAATAATAAAAAATAAAAAAAGCGAGGCAAATAATAATTAAATCAATTTAATTATTATCTTCTTTATCTTCGAGCGATTTAAATCTGGAGATGATGTGGTCGGCGGCTTCTTTGACGAGTTCGGCCTGTTTGCGCTGGGCGGCGGTCAGTTTGTCGAGTTTGCGTATTTTTTTCAGGAATTTGACCGAGGTAGCGATATAGTTCTGGAATGACAGTTCATTGACCGTCACTTTATTGGTATCGATCTCGCTTTCGTCGATAAATGGCAGAAAAAGGGTATTATCGTTAGGCATTGGATCCGGGCACCGCATTTCTATCTGGCGTTTTTCTTGAGGATGACCTCGCAGCCGGTGTAAAACTCGTGCATTTCGTATGTTTTACCGCAGACTTCCCATTTAGAGGGCATCAGTATGGAGTATTTATTGCGCAGGAGTTCGAACCATACGCGATTAAGATCGTATTTACGTTTTGAAACGGTAGTGATGGACGCGAGCGTCAGGAATCTGACTTTATAGCACATCATGGGTATGCCGTCTACGATCTTTTCGTAGGGCCCCTGTTGTTCCATAATATCGATATCGGGGTCGTCGTACATAGAGTTGAGGTGTTCGCGCGTAACTTCGCTTTCGACGGTTTCGTATTGTGTGTGGGTGGTAGTGATTTCTTTCCAGTAGGTATCGGTGACTTCGCTTTCGAGTTCGCGGCCGAGACGGTAGTAATAAGTTGGATCTGCCTCGCCGTAGCCCGGGAAGTATTGTTTTTCGAATTCGTCGGCGTTCGGGACTTCGAGCGCGGCGGCCGTCATTTTATCGGGCTCGTGCAGGAAGAGGTAGCCTACTTTTTTGATAAGCGGCGTGCAGACGAAGTACAGCGGCTGGCGTTCGCATAAGGTTTTAGATTTATAGAATGCGGAGAACATTTTAAGCGCGCGGATGTCTTTATGGTTTTCGAGATCAGAGATGATAAGGTTGGATATATCGTCGGCGGTCTTATTCATATCGGCGCAGAGGCTGTTGTATTTTTCCTGGAGCTGCGCGCACTGATCGTCGCTTGGTTCATGTGCGGCGTCTTTGATCTGGTTAAGGATCTCGAGGCTCTGCCAGTAAACGGTGAGCAGCGCGTATGATTTCTGGATGATGACGCAGTTTTTGAAATTAGAGTCGACAGCTTCATCGAATTCGCGTATCGAAGCCGCATTCACGGCCGCCGGAGCGATTATGATCGCGGCGGCGGCTATGAAAAGCGTAACGCAAAGGATAATTATATTGGTTTTAATTTTGGGGATTAAATTCATTATTAAAACGGCGCCTTAAAATTTAACTTCGGATATTACTTCTTCGTTAGTGTAGAAATCGTGCATTTCAAACGTTTTACCGCAGACTTCCCAAGGAGTGGAAGATATAATGGATTTTTTACGTTTTGAAAGTTCGAACCACACTTTAGTGGCGGCATATTTTTTCTTCGAGCGGGTGGTGAGTCTCATGTGGGTGTCGAAGCTGACTTTAATAACGACGACGATGTGGCCGCCAATATCTATTTTGAAAGGCTCGCCATGTTCGCGATAGCCGGTCAGGTTCGGATTAACCTTTAATTCGGCGGCGAGTTTAAAATCGATGGTACCTTCGAAGTGCTGAGCGGTTTCGATTATCTTTTCTTCTTCCTGCCAGTATGCGTGAAGGAACTGGGATTCGATTTCTTTACCGCGGCGGTATTCGAAGCCGGGCTCGGCGTATCCGTAGCCGGGGAAATATTCAGCCGCGAAATCATCGGCGGATGAGAATATTGAAGATTTACCGGTGGACGCGAGATCTTCCTTAATTTTTTTTATGACGGGATCGCAAATGCTGTAGAGGGGAATTCTTTCATAGCTCTGTTTGCATTTATAGAAATTGCTGAAATTTCTGAGGGGCCCGAAATTCTTTTTATTCATCTTCGAGATGATATGAGCTGAAAGCTCGTCTGAGAGGGAGTTTATCTGGTTAACCAGCTGTTTGTACTGGCACACGAGGTTATCGCACTGTTCGGCCTTGCCTTCGATGATATAGATGATATCGATAGCCTGCCAGTATTTGCTGATAATCTGATTGGCGATGCGCGATTCATAAATGGTAATGTCTTCGTCTGAATTGAGGGCGAATGCCGTTGAAAAGAAGGATAACACGATGAAAAGGGTTGACGTGAGAATCAGAAAACGTTTCATTATACTGCCTACCTCCTGGAATTTTGGAAATTCCCGTGATACTTTTTTATTTTATTTTTAAATTAAACGCGAATCGATGAATAAATGCTTTTAACAATACTTGACTCTGAATACTTTTGTTGTATATGTACTAATTATACTAAAAAAATAAATAAAGTCAACCTATTTATTAAAATAATCAGGAAATTTCGCAAGATTTTTTGAGGGGATTAATTATTGAGAGGCATGCGTTTTTTATATATAAGGTGTTCGTTGCAGGTTTCGCAAAGCAGCTCGTCCTTGTCGTAATCGAGCATTTCGATCTTCCGGCGTGCGGTTTCGATGCGTTCCCTGTGTCTTTCGACGCTAACCCTGACCTTCTGGAGTTCGAAATTAAACATCCAGAACTGCTTGATAACGATGAGTTCGATCAATATCAGAGTCAGTAACAATAAAATATTAAAAGCGATAATCATATTGACCCTCTCCTTCCGTTCTTCGATATGCGTTCCGGTTGTGCATTTATTTAAAGCATAATTCATGCCTTAACGGCTAAATCGTCAATTAATAAATTATTTTGCTTGTATTTACGTCGAAAATATAGTAAAATCATACTTAATCGGCCCGTTGCTCTATCGCCGGAAGCAGAATGCGTTAAGCGGCACGGGTTATAGTTTGTATAAAATTATACAAAAGGAATATTAAAGTTTATATCACAGTAAAAAATAATACACGGGGTAAATTATGAAAAAGGCAGTCAAGATCGAAAAATTAGGCGGCGAGGGCGTCGGAATAGGACATATAGACGGAAAGGTGGTATTCGTGCCGTATTCCGTTCCGGGCGATGAAGTACTGGTCAAGCTCGTCCATGAAACTAACAGTTATTATAAGGCTGAAATAGCCGAAATTATAAAAGCCGCACGCGACCGCATCGAAGCGCCCTGCCAGTATTTCGGCGTCTGCGGCGGCTGTTCGCATCAGAACATAAAATACGGCGCCCAGCTTAGCTACAAGCAGGAGCTGCTCAACGAGATATTCCGTAAATTCGTGAACAGCGGCGTTAAAATAGACGAGATAACGCCGTCACCCGAACAGTTCGGCTACCGCAACAAGCTGCAGATGCAGTGCGCGGCGTCACGCGGCGGAAAGATAGGCGCAGGCTTCTATAAGATAAGATCGCATGAGGTCGTCGAAATCGACAACTGCCCTCTTCACTCGGAACCGCTCAATAAACTCGTCCAGTCGACAGTATCGACACTCAACCAGTTCAAGATCCTTCCCTACAGCGAAAAACTCAGAAGGGGCACGATGCGCCACATAGTGGTTCGTGAAAGCCGCCACAGCGGAGATATGACGATGACATTCGTCGCCAACCACGAAACTCTTCTCAACCAGACCAAAATATCCAAGGCGCTATTTTCGAAGAACAAGAGCCTCAAAGGCCTCTATATTTACCATAATCCGCACGACACCAACGTGATATTCGAGGACAGCGAGGGCATCAGGCTCAACGACAACCGCTCGCCGCTGCGTAAAATTTTCGGCGACGATTATATATCAGACAATATAAACGGCACTTACTTTAAAATATCACCGCTCTCGTTCTTCCAGGTGAACACCTCGCAGGCGAAGAATATGGCTAAATTCATAGAAGACAACATTGGGTTTAAAAATAAAAAAACGTCGCTCATCGACGCCTATTCCGGCATCGGCACTCTCTCGCTTGGGCTTTCGCACAAGTTCGAAAACGTTCTGGCCATCGAGATCGTAGCTCAGGCCTGCGCCCTGGCCCGCATCAACGCCAGAGCGGCCGGCGCGAAAAACTACCACGTGCGCCGCGGCGACGCCGCCGAAATTATCAATAGCTCGCTTTCAAGCCTGAAATCGGGAGATTTCGAAGATAAATACCGCTCGATCATTTTAGATCCGCCGCGCGCCGGCATCGACGAAAACATGCGCGCCTTTCTCTGCGAAGTTAAAATACCCGAAATCCTTTATATATCGTGCAATCCGCACACGCAGGAACGCGACGTGAGCCATCTGTGCGCAAAAGGCAGCTACAAGATAGCTAAGATTGCGCCGTTCGACATGTTCCCGCAGACCTTCCACATTGAAAATATAATCAAACTCGTTCAGTAGATCTTTCCGCGGAAAGATAGAAAATAATACTTGTGATAATAAGGATTTATAAATGAACGCGAAGTATCATTCGGCGGTATTCATCGATATAGACGGCACGCTGGTAGGCCGCGACTCCGTAATTCCGGAATCGGCCGCTGAAGCCATAGTAGAGGCGCAGCGCGAAGGTTTTATGATCGTGCTGACTACGGGCAGGATGTATCGGTCCGCCGTGAAGGAAGCTGCGCGCGTCAATATCAGCGCGGATTCGCCGGTCATATCGTTCAACGGCGCATTCGTGGCGGCTTCAGGCGACGCGAACGACGTGATACATTACGAGCCGATCGGCGGCGCGCTTTTCAAAGAACTGGTCGCTGCGCTCGAAAAATTCGAGAGAAAAGATATCACCATCTTCTGCTACAATCCGTTCGAGCTGTTCGTCGACCGCGAAAACGAGCTTCTGGCCGAATACGTGAAGCGCACGGGCGCGAAATATAATCTGGCGGATTCTTTCGCCGGCCTTGGCGAATCGCCGAAGGTGCTGGCGCTGACGGGCTTTGAAACGCCGGAGCTTCTTCTGCCGTTTCGCGATGCGATTGATAAAACTTTCCGCGGCAGGCTCGAGTACGTGAATTCATTCCCGAATTATCTTGAAATAACTTCAGCCGGCGTAAGCAAAGGTCTCGCCATCGAAAAAGTGGCCGCTCGCTTCGGCATAGACGCAAGCCGTACTTACGCCATAGGCGACAGTTTCAACGACGTTCAGATGTTCCGGGCCGCCGCGGTGTCAATAGCCATGGGCAACAGCGACGACGCTGTAAAAAAACAAGCCGCCTTCGTAACGAAGCGGCTTGAAGAAGACGGAATTTATTATGCTTTTAAAAATTTTATATTAAAATAATTTAATTTAAAACACGAAGACCATTCATCAGAGAACAGAGTATAGAGAATAAAGAACAGATAATGTTTTTTGATATTTTGAAAGCCTGTTAAGTTTATCGACTTTTAACTTTTTAATTCAGTAAAAAAGTCCTCCACTATTCACTATTCACTGTCCACTATTCACTATCAAAAAACCGGTATCGGCAGGTTCGTTTCGATCGCACCCTGGGGCTTTTCGAACAACTTTTCGTTTACGGCCTCGTGTTTGAAGTTTATAAGTTCGATCACAAGTTCCTGCGCGCCGCTTTTATTGAAAGTCGTTATGGATCTTATTTCGTAAGTGGCCTTATCGACGACCGCTTTGAAAGATCCGCGCGCTTTTTTTGATTTTCCGCTGACGGCTATATTGTCGCCTTCTTCTGAAACTTCAAGTTCGAATTCGGCCGGGAGTTTATCAAGCTGTTCGTCGAGCTGCGCGGGAGTTGACGGAATTTTGATGCCCCTTGTCTTCGCGCGCGTGACTGCGTCTAAATTAGTCATTATATTAGCCGTGGGAAGGTAAATGAATCCGTCGCCGTTTTTGAAGACGATCTTCACTTCGAGCGCGGTGCTTTTGGCTTCTATCGCGAAGTTAAGAGGCGCGTGCAGCATGAACTTGCCCGCGAAGGCGATATCTTTTAATTTTGAGTCGACCTTGAAATCGAGAGTGAAATCTTTAGCCTGCTTGAAGTAAAAGTCCCTGACGGCCTTTACAACGGTCAAAGGCTCCCCGGCGCAGGCTGCAGGCCTGACGTCCGTAAAGAATACTCCGCAGCAGATCGCTACGATCGCAGCGCCAAGGATAAAACGTACGCATTCAACTTTTCTTGACATTATTTTGAATCTCCTTTAATATTCTGATATACTCGCTTTTAAGTCCGCCGGATCCGCCGTCGTTGTCGACAATGAAATCGGCCCTTTCGCGGCATCCCTCATATGTTTTCGACTGCGTTTCGACTATATTTGCGGCATATTTTTCTTCGATATTGCGTCCTTTCACGAGCCTTCGTATCAGGGCCGCTTCGGAAGCATGCACCCAGACGGTGTAATCCATAAGGGAATCGAGGCCGCCGGCGAACAGCACCGATGCATCGAGCACGAAAAGATCCGAAGCCGTGCCGGTCGCGGGACTTTTCCCTTTCAGGGCGACGGCCTCCTTCTCTATTTCGCTGGCAAGCTTTTTGACGTACCAGTGAAATTCCCCGTAAAAGATCGAATTCAACTCATCCAGCGCTGCTTTGTCACTGAAAACCAGTTCCCCAAGTTTTTTGCGGTTGATCGACGAATCGCTTTCAACCAGCCCGCAGACCCTGTCCGCGAATTTTTCGACGACCGACTTATAAACGCGGCTCTGCGGGTCGGAATAAAAGCCGTGGCCGATCTCGTCGAGGTTTATGACGAAGGCCCCGTCGCTTTTAAAAAGATCACGCAGCGTGGATTTTCCGGCGCCAGCCATTCCGCCGATACCAATTTTGATCAAAACCGCACGGGCTTTCTATTACGCTTTAGTTTCTTCAGGCTTCTTTTCGTCCGCCGCGGGAGCGTTTCCGCCTGCCGCCGCTTCGAAATTGAATTCATTGAGGGCGTTTGCAAGCTGCATATTAAGTTCTTTCACTTCCGCGAGCGAAGCCGCGCCTTTTTCGTCTATGGCCTTTATCGATTTCCCGTTGACTTCCTTCGCGACTTTAAGCGCGTCGGTGAACTTGTCCTTCATGTCGTTGAGAAGTTCGGCTACTTCGTCGAAGCGGTCGCTCTGCCTGAAGAAGAACTTCGCGTTCACGTCGCCGTCGATGACCTGATTAAGGGTCTTTTCAAGTTTATACACTGGCCCGGCGATCTGGTGCGAAAAAAACAGCGATATCAAAATGACTATGATCACGTTGACCACGCCGAGAAGTACCAGCCTGCCGAGAAGTTTGGTGCCCAGATCGGTTTTCAGGTTGTTGAACGCCTCGATGTAGCTCGCGCCGTATTCGCTGTCCTGGGTCAAAAACATTCCGAAGAAATAAAGGTTGCAGAATATTACGACCATTACAAGCGCAACTATGAGCAGTACCGTTCCGATAAAGCGGGTCTGTAGTCCCTTTTTGATAAAATAATGCTTTCTAACCAAATCAAACACCTCTTATTATTATTTTGAATTTCTAAAATTTGAGCTCTGCCTATTTCTGGATGTCTTCGGCGAATTTCTGGAGTTTTCTGAGCATGTCCTTCGAAGAAGCTTCGAGGTAAATTCTGAGCACGGGCTCCGTTCCGGAAGCGCGCACAAGAACCCACGAGCCGTCTTTAAGCAGGAACTTGTATCCGTCGATATCGTTTATTGAAGTGACCTTGACGTTCATTATGAACGACGGCGGATCGACTTTAAGTTTATGCATTATGCTGTTTTTCTGCTCGTCGCTTTTAAGATGGATATTGATGCGGTCGGTGTAAACTTCGCCGAACTCATCGAGCAGGTTCTTATAGACTATCGACAGCGGCTTGTTTTCGATGGCGGCTACTTCGCATGCAAGCAGGTTCGCGAGTATCCCGTCTTTTTCGGGGATGTGTCCGAGTATCGACAGTCCGCCGCTTTCCTCGCCGCCTATTATGATATTTTCAGAAAGCATTTTTTCGCAGATATATTTGAATCCGACCGGCGTTTCGTAAACCTGTATGCCGAATTTTTCGGCGATCTTATCGATAAGATGCGTGGTGGCGACCGTGCGCACGACCGCGCCCTGGAACTTGCGGCGTTTGACAAGATGTACGAATATGATCGATATGAGCTGGTTGGGCGTCAGGTAAACGCCGAGGCTGTCGACCACGCCGAACCTGTCGGCGTCGCCGTCGGTAGCCAGGCCCAGAGCGAGTTTGTTGTCCTTAACGATCGATATGAGCTGCGAAAGGTATTCGACCGACGGTTCGGGCATTCCGCCCCCGAAGAGCGGATCGCGCATATTGTGTATGACACGCACGCTGATATTGTTGCGCGAAAGGAGCGCGTCGACGTAATTGCGGCCGGTGCCGTATATCGGGTCGAACGCGACGGCTATCTTTGATTTTCTGATAGTTTCAAAATCGATGAGTTCGTTTATTCTTTTAAAATAATCTTCGCTGGGCTCGACTTTTTCGAGCATTTTTTCGGCTATGCCTTTTTCGATTGGTTTTTCGAGGATCTTTTCGTTCGGCATGATCGTCTGCAGGTTGCTTTCGATCTGCGCGGTGATCTGCGGCCCGGCCGGTCCGCCGTATTCGGGGATGAACTTGATGCCGTTGTAGTAAGGCGGGTTGTGCGACGCGGTGATCATTATGGCTCCGGCGGCGTTTCTTTTAACGACCGTAAAAGCCGTGACGGGCGTCGGGGAATCGCGTTCCATCAGAAGGACTTTAACGTCCGCGCCGAGAAGTACGCGAGCGCATGTTTCCGCGAATTTATCGGACAAAAATCTGGTGTCATAGCCTATGACGACGCCTTTCGACGCTTTCTGAGAGTCTTTAACGTATTTGGCTATGGCGTAGGCCACCATTCTCACGTTCGGGAAGGTGAACTCTTCGGCCATTATCGCGCGCCAGCCGTCGGTACCGAATTTAATCGACATAAGTTTCTCTCCTTACAGTTGAATTTATACTTTGAGATAAAAAATCAAAAAATCGAAAATTAAAGTTCTAGTCAATTCAGAATTTTATGCTATGCTTGGCCATCGCTTTCGCGTAGAGATCGACGTATTTACGAGCCGCCGCTTCCCACGAATAGTCGCACTGCATGGCATTTTTTACAAGCACGTTCCACATCTGGCGGTTCTGATAGATCACCAGGGCGTGCTCGATGCACTTTAAAAGCGCGGTTTCGTTGTAATCGGTGAATGAAAATCCGTTCCCCTGCTGGGTACGGGCATCGAAACCGCTTATGGTGTCAGCGAGGCCGCCGGTCGCCCTGACAATAGGAATAGTGCCGTATTTGAGCGATATCAGCTGGCTGGTTCCGCATGGCTCAAACTTCGAGGGCATCAGAAAGAAATCGGAGCCCGCGTAAATTTTCGACGCGACGAACGCATCGAATTTGAGGTAAAACGAGCATTTTTCAGGATATAATTTCAGAAAGTGATAGAGCATTTCGATGTAGCGCTGCTCGCCCGTGCCCAGAAGCACGAACTGCACGTCTAATTTCATGAGTTCAGGCATCGCGCGCTCGATTATGTCGAGACCCTTCTGATCGGCGAGGCGTGAAACCATTCCGATGAGCGGAACGTCTTTTTCGGGCAGACCGCAGGCCTTCTGAAGGTCGCGCTTGCACGCCGGCTTTTTCTGCATATAAGTTTTAGCGCAGTAATTTTCAGCCAGATTTGGATCGGTTTCGGGATTCCACTCATCGTAGTCTATGCCGTTGGTAATTGCGTAGAGATCGCTCTTTTTGGTCGAAAGAAGGCCTTCAAGGCCCATACCAAGGGCGCCGCTCTGTATCTCGGACGCATAGGTCTCGGAGACGGTATTGATGACGTCTGAAAAGATAAGGCCGGCCTTCATGAGGTTGATCTTTCCGTAATATTCAAGGTATTCAGGCGAATAATACTGCCAGGTCAGGTCGAGATCGACGAGAGACTGCATATCGAAAACGCCCTGGTACTGAAGGTTGTGGATCGTAAAGACCGTTGCTGCGTTTTTGAAAATTCTCTCGTCGCCGTAGACGCGTTTAGTTAAAAGCGCCGTGATAGCGGTTTGCCAGTCGTTCAGATGTATAACGTCGGGCTCGAAATCTATTTTTTGGAGCATCTCGAGCGCCGCGCGGCAGAAATAGCCGAATCTTCTGGCGTTGTCTACGTAGTCGCCGGCCTCGTTCGAATAAAGGTCGTCGCGGTCGAAATATTCATATGAGTCGATGAGATAGATAGGCAGGCTCTGGGAGGCTTTAGCGCGTTTTTTGCCGGGAGAGCATTTTATCCCGGTTTTCCTGATTATGCAGTTATGAGTGAAATTATTGATTTTAAGAGGAAAGTCGGTCACGTATTCCATTTCGAATTTCGAGCGGTCGATGGATCTGTAGCACGGCATCGCTATGCGCACGTCGTGGCCGAGCCTGTGCAGCGCCTTCGGCAGCGCCATAGAAACGTCGGCGAGGCCGCCCGTTTTAGCAAGCGGATGGACCTCCGATGACATGAAAAGGATTTTCAAATTTTCGCTCATTTATTCCTCTTTTCGCATATTATATTTATATTCATTACGCAGGCACTTAACGTTGAAGAACTATAGCAGTTTTTTATTTTTTACTAAATATTATATATAAGTTTGCTTAAAATGTCAAATGAATATAAATTATCGCCAAATTATTTACGGCACGATGTGTTCGACGTCCCAATTCGATTTCAGCAGCGCGTTGATATGGCGGTCGAGTTTTTCCGGTTGCTGCCAGCCGAGTATCTTGAGCTCCATGAGCGCTGAGGCGGCGTGGTCGTTGATCTTTTTCAAAGCGAAATCGTTGACGTTATATTTTTTTATAAGGGTTTTCATGCGCCATATCTCCTTGTTCGTCGGCGGCGTGCCCTTATGTTTGAGCCCGGTCAGGATGTTTTTCAGCATGTGCGTTTCGTACGACGAGGCTATCTCGGACAGAAGCAGTATAGGAAAGACCAGATTGGTGTTTTCTATAAGCACGTAGCTCATATCGCCGGTCTGGGCAAAGGGCGCCTTGAGAAAACCTGCGAAGTCCTCCGCGAACTCGCATGCCACGGCCAGGTTCGTGGCCAGATTTAACGCCGAGTTATGCAGCTGCGGGTTTATGACCGCGGCCGGCTTTATCGAGAGGAACCCTATTTTCATTATGGAACTGAAACAGCGGATTATTATTTCGGTATATTTTTTCAGGTCGAGCGATTCAGACTTCAAAAGGTAGGCGACGTCGAGCCTCGAATTTACGATATCGGCCACCATGTCGTCGAGAAGTCCTATCAGCCGGCGCTCCGAATTGTTGTAAAGGTGCGACAGCGCCTTGGATATGAGCATGTCGGAGATAAGGAAACCGTAATTCATGTCCAGCTTGTCTTTAACGTAAAAATGCGTCGAGAATGTCGGCGTTTTATTGACGAGCTTGTCGCGGATCTCGTAGCCGGTTTTCAGAAGCTCGAGCGCGACTATTTTATCGATATATGGCGATGCGTCGCCGTTCTCGCATTCGGCGGCGAGCAGCAGAAACGCGGACTGCAGCATCTGGCCTTCGTCCGGAAGAAGGTTGGCGGCGAGTTTTCTGATGGCGACGTTGATGCCTGTCAGATGCGCCTTCACCTTCTGCAGTATGTTATATTTCGAGTTTATTTTTTCTACCCGTTCGTAAAATTCTTTCATTATACCTTCAACCGGCTTAATTTCCCGTTCTTTTCAACCAGATGGAATTTGAAATCAGCGTCGTCGACGGCCGGGTAGTCGCTTCTAAAGTGGGTGCCGCGCGATTCCTTCCGCTCGAGGCAGAACCTGTTTATTACCTCGACGACGTCGAGCATGTTAGCCAGAGAGAACGAGCGCAGCGTACTCAATTCGAGGCGTTTTATAAAGTCGTACTTTTCGACGAAACGCTCGACCGCGCTGAAGCCTTCCGCGCACCTTACTATGCCGAGGTTTTCCCATGAACATCTGCGGATCTCGTTAATAATGCGTTCGCCATGTATCTTGATCGAAAACCCTTTGGGTTCCTTATAAAATTTGTAGTCGCAGCCGGCGCTTATTTTTTTTGCCGTTTTGCCTTTAACGTAAGCGGCGGCGGCGTTAGCGGCGCGGTTGCCGAACACGACGCATTCCAGAAGAGAGTTCGACGCCAGGCGGTTCGCGCCGTGTACGTAGGTGCACGCCGATTCGCCGCAGACATAAAGTCCGTCGACGTTCGTTTCGCCGTCGAGGCCGCTTTTAATGCCGCCTATCATATAATGAGCGGACGGTTTGACTGGAATGGGCGTCGTAGTTATGTCGATGCCGTATCTTAAGCAGTTTGAGTAGATTTTAGGGAAGCGCGCCTTGAGGAAATCTGCATCGCGGTGGGTTATATCTAAATACACGCACGGATGCGAGGTTTTATCGATCTGCTTGAGGATCTCGCGCGATACGATGTCACGCGGCGCGAGGTCGGCCATTTCGTGAACCCCGGTCATGAACCTTTCGCCGTTGGCGTTGAGCAGATATGCGCCCTCGCCCCTTACCGCCTCCGATATCAGAAAGCGCGGAGCGTTGTCGAGATAAAGCGTCGTCGGATGGAACTGTATGAATTCCATATCGGTTATTTCAGCTCCGGCGCGCCTCGCGATGGCCACGCCGTCGCCGGTAGCGATATGTGAATTGGTCGTGCTCTGGAATAAATAGCCTATGCCGCCGGTAGCGAGTATTACCGCTTTGGAATATATCACGCGGCATTTCTGTATGGACGGGTCGAAAACTATCGCGCCGCATGCGCAGTTGTCATCGGTGAGAATGTCGACCAGGTATATGCCTTCGGCGAAATGGATATTGGGAAGGCTTTTTGCCTTTTTTATGAGCGTGATCTCGAGCTCGAGACCTATGGCGTCTCCGTGAGCATGGACTATGCGGTCGCGCGTGTGCGCGCCTTCGCGGGTGAGGGCGATGCGGTTGTCGGTCGTCATGTCGAAGTTAGCGCCGAACTTCAAAAAATCGGCGATCTGGCGCGGGCCCTCCTTGACGAGCAGCGACACGGCAGCTTCGGAACACAATCCCACGCCGGTTTTAAGTGTATCTTCCACATGGTACCTGATATTGTCGTTTTCACCGATGGCGGCGGCGATGCCGCCCTGCGCGAGGTAGCTGTTGCACTCTTCGGTCTTGTCTTTGGTGAGCACCTTGACGCGGCCGTGCTCGGAAAGGCCTATGGCCGCTCGAAGGCCGGCTATGCCCGAACCGACGATCAAAAAATCGGTTTCGGACGAGGCGAGGCTCTGCGTAGAAAAATTTATCAAATAACGGCGCTTTTCATTTTTCATGTTAAACTCTCCTGATATCGGCGCATAGAACGCTTTTAAGTTCGTCGTAAGGCACTGCGCCTTCACGCAGAAGAACGGGAACGCCCGAGCTGAAGTCTATGACGCTCGAGTCTTTCTGGTATACCGTGGGGCCGTTGTCGAAAGCGTAGTCGCAGCCGTCGATAAGTTCTTCCGGCACCTCGAAGAAATTCCGGGGGCTTGTTCCGCCCGAAAGATTGGCGGAAGTCGCGACCAGGGGCTCGTTGACCATGTTTATAAGCGATGCGCCTATGAAATTTGAAAAGACACGGACGCCTATTTTACCGTTCATTAAAAGCCTGCCTGGCAGTTTGACGTTCTTTTTCGCCGTGAAGATCATGAGAAGCGGTCCCGGCGAATATAACGCCATGGCCCGTTCGGCCACCGGCGAGATGTATTCGGCGTATTTATCTACCTCCGCGGGGTTGGCGACATGCAGCGAAAGCGGCTTATTTTCGCGTCCCTTGAGTTCATAGATGCTCTCGATTCCCTCTTCGTTCGATAAGAAAGCGCCTATGCCATAGACCGTTTCGGTCGGAAAGATCACCAGCGATTCTTTCGTGATCGAAGGCAGCGGCATGTCGGCGATATTCGGGATCGGGTAACTGACAATTATCGCCAAAATTTAATCCCCCTGTCTCTTGATTCAATGTCGTATATCATTTCGTGTTTTATAAATCCATTTGCCAAGCCTGTTTTTATAACGCCTGAAGCCATAGCGCAGCCTATCTCGAAAATAAGAACGCCGCCGTCCGCCAAATGACTTTTCGCTTCGCGCGCGATGCTTTCGTAGAATGCGTACCCGTCATTATCGGCTGTAAGAGCGGTTTTCGGCTCTAATTTCACTTCCGGCGCGAGCGTTGCGTATTCACTTTCGCTTATATACGGCGGATTCGACACTATAACGTCGAATTTCTCGCCCTCATCGAGCGCGCCAAATAAGTCTGATTCGACGAACCTGACGACGACGCCGGCCCCGTTGGCTTCCGCGTTTTTTTTCGCGCATTCCAGCGCGCCGCGGCTTATATCGACGGCCGTGACCGAAGCTTTTTCCCCGAGCGTTACGGCCGCGGCTATGGCGATAGCGCCGGAGCCCGTGCCTATGTCTAAAATTCGGGCCGGGCGTTTTCCGCCGTTTGCCGAATAAATTCCGGCTGCGCTTTTTATGGCGGCCTCGGCCACACATTCGGTGTCGTGGCGGGGTATCAGGGTATCTTTCGTAACGAAGAACCTCAGTCCGTAAAATTCGGCCTCGCCCAGAATGTACTGGATGGGCTCAAACGCGGCGCGCTTCTGCATTATTTCGCGGACGATCTCTATAACCTCGGATCCGGCGGTTTCGCGCCACATCAACCCCATTATTTTAGAAAAATCGTGTCCTGCGGCTTTTTCAAGTATGAGCCGTGCCTCCGCGGCCGCCGCCGGGCCGCTGAGGCCGTTAGACACCGACAACCCGGCCGCCGTCCGTTCGTAAAGCTCGTAGTATTTGATGTCTTCCGCCGCCGGGCGGCGCGCCGTCATGGCTTCGGCGTTTCGCATAAATTACAGCGCCTTTTATCAAGATATTTTTTTGAGTTTTTCGGTCTGATCGTAAACGGTCAGGCCCTGAAGCATTTCTTCGATATCGCCGTCAAGGAATCCCGTGAGGTTACCCAGCGTGAGGTTGATGCGGTGGTCGGTTATCCTGTTCTGCGGATAGTTATATGTGCGGATGCGCTCGGAGCGGTCGCCGGTTCCGACCTGCGAGCGGCGGTCCTGCGCGATCTGATCGCTCTGCTTCTGTTGCTCGGCCTCGAGCATCCTGGTCCTCAAAACCTTCATCGCCTTCGCCTTGTTTTTTATCTGCGATTTTTCGTCCTGGCACTGCACGACAAGCCCGGTCGGTATGTGCGTTATCCTTATGGCCGAATAGGTCGTGTTGACCGACTGGCCGCCGGGGCCTGTCGAACAGAACGTGTCGACGCGAAGATCGTTCGCGTTGATGGCTATATCAACTTCTTCAGCCTCAGGAAGGACCGCGACCGTAGCGGTGGATGTGTGTATGCGGCCGGACGCCTCGGTTATCGGAACGCGCTGGACGCGGTGGACGCCGCTTTCATATTTTATTTTCGAATAGACCTTTTCGCCCGTTATCGAAAATATTATTTCTTTCATGCCGCCTTTTTCGGAGGAATGCGAGTCGATAACGTCGCACTTCCAGCCTCTGTTTTCAGCGTAACGGCTGTACATGCGGAAAAGCGTCGCCGCGAACAGCGATGCTTCTTCTCCGCCCGCACCCGCGCGTATTTCGACTATAGTGTTCTTGTCGTCGTTGGGATCGCGCGGAAGCAGTAATATTTTCAGCCGGTCTTCGTATCCGTCTGTCTTTGCCTTGAGCGCAAGAAGCTCTTCGGCCGCCATGGCGAGAATGTCAGTATCCTTTTCGGTTTCAAGCAGCCGCTCGTTGTCGTTTATGTCCTTGAGCAGCCTCTGGTATTCGCGAAAGCAGGCGACCGTTTCTTCAAGACCCGAACGCGTCCTGGAGACCTTTGTGAACTCGGACTGGTTTTTGATTATTTCCGGGTCGGCCAGCTGATTTTCAAGCTCGTTATATTTTTTTTCGATTTCTTCGAGTTTATTGTAAAGTTCGAACATGCCTCTCACTCCATATCTATTATTGGGACTTCTGGTTTTTAAGCGTCATGCGCACGAGCCTGATGAATTTTTCGGAAGCGCCCGCTGCGGCCTCGACGACCTCTTCGTGCGTAGCCTCGATCTTCGTTTCGCCGTTGACGGTGTTGGTGACGCATGAAATACCGAGTATGTTTTTAAATCCGGCATGCCTTGCCACTATGACCTCGGGTACGGTCGACATTCCGACGGCGTCGGCGCCGATGGCCTTAAGGTATCTTATTTCAGCGGGAGTTTCATACGACGGGCCTGTAAATCCGGCGTAAACGCCCTTTACCACGCGGATCTTCTCTTCGCACGCGGTCTTTTCGCAAAGCTCTATCATATTTTTCGAATAAGCCTCGCTCATATCGGGAAAGCGCGGTCCCCATTCCTCGACGTTAGGACCTATAAGGGGATTCGTGCCGAATAAATTCAGGTGATCGCTTATGATCATGAGGTCGCCGACCTTGAAATTGCGGTTGATGCCGCCGGCCGCGTTCGTCACGACCAGATCGGTTATTTTAAGCTCGCTCATCACCCTTACCGGAAAAGTGACCTCGCGCATGTGATATCCTTCATAATAGTGGAATCTTCCCTGCATTACCAGCACGCCGCGGCCGTCGAGAGATCCGAGTATGAGCTTTCCGCCGTGCCCTTTGACCGTCGAAACCGGGAAGTGCGGGATCTCGCCATAAGGTATTTCGAGTTTATCTTTAACTGAATTGACGAGCCCGCCCAAGCCGGAGCCCAGGATGACAGCCGTTTTGATCTTCAGACCCGACTTTGTGATCATTTTTTTTACATAAGCCGCCGCCTCTTTGACTTTTTTCTGATAATCAGACATTTTAGCGTCCCTCCAAATTTTTATTTTAGATTTATTTTTATCGAAATTGATTTTAAATTATTTATTTTTCCTGTCAATCGGCATTGTTTTCGTTTTTCATTGTTTTCGATTTTTGTTTTTGCTTTTCCGGTGTCAGTTTCTGACCCGCTTGATCAGAAGCACTCCGGCGGCGAGGAATATCAGGTTCTGTATCCAGGCGGCCATTATCGGCGAAAGCATGCTGTTTTTACCGAAAGAGCGGGCTATGGAAAATATCACGTAATAAACAAAAATGATTATCATTGAAATGCCGAAGCTGATAAAGCCGCCGGCGCGGGTATTCGAAGTGCCGAGCGCCGCTCCGATCAGCGCGAAGATAAAGCAGGAAAAAGGTATCGAAGTTTTAAGATAGAACTCCACCAGCAGGCCGACCACGTCTGAGAGTCCGTGATCGTGGGCGTATCTTATCTTTTTGGCGAGATCGCGCATCGACATTTCCTGGTGAGTCTGCTCGTCGCGCTTGAAATCGTTGGGCTTCTGATTGATGAATATCTTCTTCTGCGAAAATTCCTCTATTTTATTGCCGTTTCCGTCTTTGTCAAAATCGTGGAGCGTTCCGTCGCTGAACACCCAGCCGCCGTCGATATGGCGGGCAGTTCTGGCCATGACTCGCGTTTTTAGAAGCCCAGTATCATGGTCGTAATTGGATATTATTATATTGGTCAAAATATTATTCACATTATCGGCGCGCTCGACGTAGACCGTCCGGTCGGGCGAATCTTTGAGATATATGTTCTCCTGGCCCATAATGGGAAGCAGTTTCAGTATCTGCGTCCGCTTGATCATTTGAGACCGCTTGACCGCGTGCGGCACGACGAACTCGCCGAATAGAAAAGCGGCGAGGGTCGAGGCCAGGGCGAAGGCCATGACCGGATAGCACAGCCGCATAAAACTGAACCCGCCCGCCTTAAGCGCGGTAAGTTCAGAGTCTTTCGAAAGTCTGCCGAAAGTTATCAGCGTCGCTAAAAGCATCGCCATCGGAAAGGTGAATATCATGTCGGTAGCGAGCGAATAGCAGAACCACTTGACCACCGAAATAACTTCCACGCCGCGCTCGGAGCTGTTGATAATATTTTTCATTGCGTAGATCATGGGATCGATGGATATGACGACCATGAATCCGAGCATTCCGAATATGTACGGCCCCAGAAGTTCTTTCAGGATATACCTGTCTATGATCTTGAGCCTGGACCAGTAGTTCAGCGTCCTGAACAACTTCATAACTTTAGCGCTCATGGGCAGATATTTTAAATTAATTTGAGTTATTTGTCAAGAAATATAACAGTTATATATAAATAAATATAAATTATATTTTTTTACTACTGTATATTTACAAACGAAAAAACTTATGGTATATTAAGTAAAACTTTTTATGAAAGCGGGATAAAAATGAAGAAAGAAAACAGCGTAAATTCTTCGGATAAAGCCATAGAACAGAGCGTTAAGAACATAGTGTGGGACCTTTCCGACCTGTACAGGGGCGCGGACGACAAAAAAATAAAGGCCGATATCGCCAAAGGCATAAAACTTGCCGACGAATTCAAAGCCAGATACAGCGGCAAGATAACTAAAATAACTAAACCCGCCGACTTCGCGAAGATGTTCGCCGAGTATGAAACCTGCCTTGAGCTCATCAACAGGTTCATGCAGTTCGCATTTTTAAATCTTTCTCTCGACACATCTTCGGCATCGGCGAAGTCGCTTCTGAGCTCATGCGAAGAAAAATGCGCCGACATGGAAAACAAGCTCCTGTTCTTCAGACTCGAACTCTGCGAGATCGAAGACGCTAAGGTAAAAAAACTTACAGCCGCGAAAGAATTCGCTAATTACGCCCACCAGCTCGAAGTTATAAGGGCTTTCAAGCCTTACCAGTTAAGTGAAAAAGAAGAGCAGGTAATAAACATCAAAAACCTGAACGCGAAAAACTACGTGGTTCAGCTTTACGACGAGTTCACCGCCTCCTTCCGCTTCAAAGTCAAAATGCCCGATGGAAAGATCGTCGAAATGAACGGCAGCCAGCTGCGCAATCTGCGCTATCACGAATCGTCTGCAATGCGCAAGCAGTCCGCCGAACTATATTTCGGTAAATACTCCGAAAACCTTCTCATGATAACAGGATTATATAACATGATAGTGCGCGACCACGCACAGGAAAACAAACTCCGCGGCTATAAACGCGCCGACGAGCCGCGCAATATTTCCAACGAACTCGATAACCGTGTCATCGACGCCCTCGTCGAGGTCACTACCAAAAACTCCTCACTGGTTCAGCGTTATTACAAGATCAAAGCTAAAATGCTCAAGGTGAAAAAATTAAGCCTGTGCGATATTTACGCTCCAGTGGCCGCCAAAACAAAGAAATTCGACTGGAACGAAGCGAAAGCCATAGTGCTTGACAGTTTCAAGAACTTCGATCCGTCGTTTTATAAGATCGCTTCCGATTTTTTTAACAATAAATGGATAGACGCCGGCATCGGGCCCAATAAAAAATCAGGCGCCTACTGCTCTTCTTCGGTTCCCGGCCTTCATCCTTACGTTCTGATGAATTTCACAGGAAACCTCCGCGAGGTCATGACGCTCGCCCACGAACTGGGCCATGCCATCCACGCCGTGCTTTCGTCTAAAAACACTATACTCAATTATCACGCGATACTGCCGCTATGCGAGACCGCTTCGATATTCGCCGAAAGCGTCGTCACCGACGATCTTCTCAAAAAATTAAAGACGCGCGAAGAAAAGATGACGCTTTTAACGAGCAAGCTCGAAGATTACTTCGCCACTTCCTTCCGCCAGAACATGTTCACCCGCTTCGAACGCGAAGCGCACGCTCAGAGCGCCGAAAAGCTCCTGGGCCCCGCCGATCTTAACGCGCTCTACGCGAAAGAACTCAAACTTATGTTCGGCGAGTCGGTCAATATCACCGAAGATTATCACGCCGAGTGGTCCGTCATTCCCCATATATTTCACACGCCGTTCTACTGCTATAGCTATAACTTTGCCCTGCTGCTGGTCCTCGCGCTCTATCAGAGCTACTGCGAAAAAGGCCCGAAATTCAAAGACGGATTCTTGAAACTGCTTTCTTCCGGCTCGTTCGTCTCGCCCGAAGCAATGCTTAAATACGTCGATATCGACATCAGCGACAAGAAATTCTGGCAGAAAGGCTTCGATTACATTTCGTCGAAGATCGACGAACTCGAAAGTTTATTAAAATAAGATCGGAATAAATGCAAAATTAAGTTATTTTGCCGGTAAATCAATAACTTCTAATTTTTAAGGAGGAACAGTAAAGTGGAAAAAGAAAAATTACCAACATTCAGGTGCACCACGGACTTCGCGAGTTTGAAAGTCATTTCTGAACCCTACGTAGTATTCACCAACAGGGGCTACGCCCCGGTAGTCGACGTCGAAAACACCGGCGACGGCGTTAAATATCAGTTTTACGTACAGGCTTTATCGATAGCTAAAAAATTCGAAGAAATGAAGAAAGACAACGACGATAACTTCACGGGCCTTTCTTTCAAGGTAAAAAAAGAATCGAGCGAAAAATTCGCGCCTTATATAATCGAAAAAGTATAGCATAACTGCGTTATTCATAAATAAAGCGGGCGGAAGTTCAAAATTCCGCCCGCCTTTAAGTCCGCGCCTGGCGGCGTTTTATTTATGCCGCCCGTTTTTGCGGTGTTTCCGCTATAAGTTTTGCCGAAATTTTCGGAATTCGTTAAATTTCATGATTTATTTGATATGTAATTATGGTAATTCTAATATGAAAAAGTCTTTATCGTTTCATTTTATTATTTTTCTTACGCTGACGCTGATCTTATTTTCTGCCCCGCCGGCGCACGCTTCCGGCTCGCCCTTCGATTACCGTCTCGAGTTCGACCCCGCCGACCTCAAACTGGTGAAGGTTGAAAACGTTAATGGAGTACCGTTTTCGGCCGCAATCAAAAACATATCCACCGGTCGCGAGTTCGAATACTTCACGGGCGATTTCATAGGCGCGCTCGAAGTTTACGCCATCGACACGATGCAGGTCGAACTTCGCCACAGGCTTTCACGCCAGCGCTACCTCCTCGCGCTGCCCATAAACCGCGTCGACAGTTACGCCGAACGCAGTTTTAAAGACAAGGCTGAAATGGATTACGAGCAGGCCGTTCTTTTCTATAAATCGGGCGATTCATCCGGCGCCATCGAGCTTTTAAAAAAAGCCGTCAAACAGAGGCCCGATTTCGAAGATGCGCTTTTTTTCGCGGGTTATATCTTTCACGAAAGTAATTATTACGCCGACGCTTTCGACTATTATACCCAGGTGATGGGCGTCAATCCGCGCAATTACAAATGTCTTTACAATATCGCCGAGATACAGGCAGTCAACGGCAAGGTCAACGACGCCGTCTACACGCTGAAAAAATGCATCAGGATAAGGCCCGATTACGGCAAGGCTCTGACCCTTTTAAGCAGGATAAACGAAGATCTGGAAGCTAAAAAGAAGAAAGCACGGGCCGCAAAAGAATATTCTGCCACCCGCGACCGCGAGATCGCCACGCTGAAAAAGGCCGTGGCACAATATGCTGAAAATATAAAACAGCTCGAGGCCGCGCTTGAAGCCGCTAAGAAAACCAAGGGCGATACGAAGACGATCGCGTCCGAACTCAGCCGCTACAAACTCTTATATAATAACAATTCTAAAACATTGCAAGACTTGATGCAGAAATAAGCCGCCAGGCTTAAAATATTACGCTGAGGCCGGCCGTGCCGTAAACCTCGAAAACATCGTTCGACGGGAACGCGGGGTGTTTTTTATAACGTCCGCCCGCGCCGGTTCTGATATAATAATTTTCCTTAAGTTTATGTTCGTATCTCATCTCTGGCGTCAGCATCGAATAGCGCGCGAAATAAACGCTTTCGTTGACCCCCGTCTTCATCAGCTCGTAATCGAGGTCGAAGACTATCCTGTTGCGTGCGTTCAGATATAAGATCCAGTTGGATATTAAATTCACCTTCGACTGCTGCGGATAATTCACGCGCGATTCGAAGGGCATATAAGAGGTCCTTTTCAGATCGCAATTCCAGTATATCCGGTCGGAATACTTCATTGAAAGATACCCGCCAAGGCCGATCTCTGTCATATTGAATCCCGAAAGATTCAGATAGTTCGTTTTCACGAAATCAACGTAGGGCGTCAATACGCATTTCGGCGTCAGGTCGTGGGAATATAAAAAGTTGATGCCGCTTCTGTCGTAGTTAAGGTAATAACCGGCCACGGTCTCGTTCGCGTACGCGCGGCGGTCGACGAAGCCGCTGAGGCTGATCTTCGCCACTTTCGACATGTCGAGGTGAAGTGAATAATCGGCCTTGAAGTTGTTGAAAGCGCCTGCCGGATTATATGCCATTCTCCTCGAGCCGTATTCTGCCTTCAGCTCGTAGGTCAGGTCCATGAAATGAACGAAATCGGGATCGTCAACCACCGGCTGATCGTGGAAGACATACGCCGAAAAATAAGACGGCGCTCTCGATATCTTGGGCATCTTGTGCAATATCTTGAAGCTGGATGCCGAATAGGCGTGATCGTCGGCGGAATGCGTCTGGTACTTATTCACCGAGTTTTCGAGTTTCATCGTGTAATAAGTGTTTTCCGAGGTCATATAGTCAAACAGATAACCGGCGGTGAATATATCGTTTGAAAGGTCCTGCAGCAGAGTGTGGCTGAATTTAGTTATCAGCCCCTCCAGATAGACCGACGATATAATCTGCCGGTTGTGTGAAACGGAATATTGCATATTAGTTATATTATATATGTTGGAAACGTTCCTGAAATCAAGATTTTGCGGCGTGTCGCTCACGCCCCTGAATTTGTTCTTGAGATCGAATGTCTGCCGGTGGTTTATGTCGTGCATGTGCTGGTAATCGACGCCTGCGCCGAAAGTCTGATTGTCGTTTGAAAATAGCGAACGGTATAGGCTTAAAGTGAGCGGATCGCGCGCTGCGGTATTGAACTGGCCGACGCGGCCGTCATACGACAAAACGCCGTTCAGCTTCATGTCTCCCAGCTGGTAGGCCGAAACTCCGCTATAATTCGCCACAACGAACGCAAGCGCAGCGAGAACCGTCAAAAGCGCCCTGAAAGTATAATATTCAGTTTTTCTGATGTTTGCCGCTGACATTTTTAAAATCTTCCCGCCGGCGCGATTATTCACTACAGCCGTTTCTCATTAACTATTTGCCGTTCTTTGCTTCAGAGTTCACAGGTTACGTTTAAACTTATACTATGCACTCTGCACTATGCGTTATACACTGCTTACGCCCTGTCGACGTAATACGAGCCGTCGTTGCGGATGATATCCATCAATTCACGGTATTCGTCATATTTTTCGAAATACTGTCTTTTAACCGTTCTAAAGAACTTATCAAATAGATCGTTGTACTTTTCGAATTTGATCTTTACGAACGACGAATAATCCAGCAGAGGATCCGCCTGAGTGACGGACGATTTAGCCGTCAGTTTGAGCGAGCTCGCGCCGTATGCCGGCGATACAGCTACGATCCAGGCGAAACACAACAATAAACAAAGCGCTGTGATTTTTTTCATATGTTACCACTCCTTAGCCTTGGGCGTTAATTTTATTTTATTAAGTTCTTCATTGATATCACGCAGGCTGATATTGATATATTCGAGTTTCTGCGTGTCGTGGCGAAGCTCAGAGTTAAGCTGATTCAGCTGCGCCTCTTCGGCCGCGGCCGATATGCCGTCGGCGGCGCGCTTGACGATTATCTTCTGCAGCGAAGCCGCGGCGGCCATTTTCGCAAAAATACCCCTTTCGATTCGCTGCTTTTCGCGCTCGAACATGAATACGCGGTTATCGTCTATTATCTTCTTTTCTGAGTTTTCATAATTCATGACGAACCCGTTGCCGAAATTTCTCGCCTGCATGACGCGCGCGCGCATGTAAGTGTTCTGCTCGCGCTCCCGGTGCGACTGCTCCAGAAGTTCGGCGTTCGACTTCTTCTCTATCCTGTTTTTCGAATATTCCATTTTAAGATCGCGGTTTTTTATCGCGCCTCTGAACTTATACTGCGCGAGCTTCGAAGGCTCCTTTACAACCTCGGAGACATAGGTCCCGTCCTTGTAAGTTGTCCTGAAAAGCGCCTCGTTGATGAGCTGTGTGATGCCGGCCGGCTCTATGGTGGTCATTTCCGACTCGGGCAGATGAATGTCGAACTCGTCATAAAAATTAATGCTGGCTATCGTGCCGGGCGTTACTTTAAGTTTATCGCCGGTTATCAACTTGAGATTGCTTTTAGCCGCGTCCCAGCGGTTGCGGCCTACCATTACATAGACCATGCCCTGCTCGATACGAAGAATTATATCCTTCGATTTCAATTTTTTATAATTTTCGAGCGCGTACCTGTCTACCTCGAGTTTTTCCGCGCAGATAACTTCTCCATAACAGCCGGCCAGAACAGTAAGCATGACAAGCCCCGCGGCGGCCGGTTTTAAAACTCCGCCAAACCCGACATTGCGAAGAGCGCTATATATGAGATATATCATATTAAACAATATTAGAAAAAATATCCTTCTTGCCATAAATATTCTATCGGCAAAAATATTCATCTTTTGACAAAAAAAAAGCGATGTGCTATAATACGCTCCTATGAACGATAAAAAAGAAAACAACAAAAACTCGATATATTTCAAGGCGGCGCTCTCCGGACTCGCCGTCGGACTTATCGTTTTCATGGGCTATCTCTTCTTCGAGCGCGATAAAAATTCCGGCGACGAATATAAAGACTTTTATACGCCGTTGGTCAGAGCACTCGAGCAGTTTAAGACCAATCTGGCCGCCATCTATGGTCAGGCCGAAGAAATAGCGAGTTCAACGGCAGAAATCACGCTCGAACGCAAAAAAGAATTCATCGCTATTTTACATTCCAACATGAACCAGTGCGATAAAAGCATCAAACGCTTCGACGATAACTTCGTACCCGTTAGCGCCCGCGCATCGCGCGACGATATGATCGAGTTTTTCAACTCCGCTCGCGCGCTGCTCGAAAGAATCGAAAAAGCCCTCACCGGCCCGCTTAAAGGCGACGAACTCAAAACCGAATTCTCTGCCATAGAAGACGATCTCGAAAAATTAAGCCGGAAACAGATATCCGGATATACTTATTACTGATCAACTGATTCACAGATCGACTGATTTCTGAAATTTTTTCATAAACTCAAATTTTTCTTTTTCAGGGGAGAGGAAAGGCCGATGGCCCTTTCTCTCCCCTGAAACCCCTCTCTATCCCTGAATTGCCTGACGCTTTATGAATGGCGGTCGGCTGCTTTTCTTTATGGCCCTTAATTCCATAAGTTTTTGATTATTCCGGCCGTTTAAATTTCTGTCCTGGCTGCCTTGCGGATTGCAGCCGCGCGCACGCGCGCAACTGCGTAGCAATAATGGCACTTTAGTAAATCAACAAGCTTGCTTACGGAAAAGTTTTAACAAACAAAAGCCTCTTTCGTTTACTTTATTTAATAATAAAAAACAGGCCTGGAAAAAATTATAGGCATATAGCAAAAAAAATTCGAGACCGTGCCGGGAATTGCGCCTGCCAGAAAAGGCCGTGAAACGGCATTTTCTGGCAATGCTACAACTCATCGCAGCGTAGCTGCGATGAGTTGAGGATACAACATGCAGGCAATTTGATATTCAAATTAGATATAAAAAGAAAGATTATATTGAAGGCAGGAAAGAAAAACCGCTGGCAAACGATAATAAGGCGCCAGGCGATTCTGGGATAGGGATGGGGTTTATAAGGGGAAGGGAAAAGGTGTCCGACGCGCCTGAGGCGCTAGTGCCGCGTGCGCCATGGATGGCATGGTGCGCGGCCTTTTCCTTCCCCTTATCCATAAATCTATTATTTTTAATTATATATATATTTATTTATACATATCGAATCTGGTTTTAACGCGGGCTATATAGTTATCGACGAAGCCGTTCGGCAGGCCTTTTTCTTTATCGATGTCGCCCTGACGGCTGAGGCTGCCGTGTTGCGGGCAGGCGATATCGATATAACTGATCTCGCCGCCGCTTCTCTTATAAATAATTTTATATTCGGGCAGATTTTTTGGGGCTGAAGCTTTGACGGCGCCGCATGAATTTATCTGTTTAAGGTAGCCGCCGCCGGTGAGCATTCCGATTTCGACCTCGGCTGTAAATTTAGGGCGTTCCATAAGGAAAAAGTAGCACGCGCCCTGGATCTTCTTCATAGATTCGAGGCATTCGTTCTTGACAACGAAAGGTTTAGCGACGCCGTTCGGCGCGCCGAATTCGAACGCGGCGATCAGCAGCGAAAATATAATTAATAATAATATAATGGCTTTTAAAATATGTTTGAAAATATTCATACTAATCATCTCATGATTAGTATAGCATATAATTTTAATTAAGAGCAATATGTTCCAGATATTCCCATCGCTCGATCTTAAGCGCGAGAGCGAGCTGGACCTGTTCGTATCTTTTAGTCCAGCCTGAAAGCTTTTCCGACGATGATTCTCCGGAATTAAAAAAGGCTTCGAGTTCGGATTTTTCGTTTTCGAGTTTTTCAATTTCGCCTATGATAGATTCATATTCTTTTTTTTCGCCAAATGATAACTTCTTTTTTTCAGGTTGAGTCGATTTTTGGGGTTTATTTTTTTCAGACGCGGGTGCCGCGTTTCTTTTTTCGTCATCGGCCGTCTGTTTCTGATACTCAAGGTAATCAGAAAAGCTGCCGGCGAACCCCATGATGCCGCCGCGGCCGTCGAATACGAAAAGATACTGTACCAGGCGGTCCATGAAATATCGGTCGTGTGAAACGGTGACCAGGCAGCCTTTAAAATCGTCCAAAAAATCTTCGAGAATGGAAAGGGTTTTTATGTCGAGATCGTTGGTCGGCTCGTCGAATATGAGAAAGTTAGGGTTTTGCATAAGCACGTGCAGCAGGTATAATCTTCTTCTTTCACCGCCGGAGAGTTTAGCGATCTTAGCGTACTGCATTTCAGGCGGAAACAGGAAGCGTTCGAGCATTTCGCCGACATGGATATATTTTTTGTCTTCGGTCTGGATGAATTCTCCCGATTTTTTGGCGAAGTCGATAACGTTTAGATCGTTATCGAGCACGGAGCTGTACTGATCGAAGTATCCGATAACGGTGTTGACGCCGGTGTCGATTTCGCCGCTGTCGCTTGCGAGCCGCCTCGAGATGATATTTAAAAAAGTGGTCTTGCCTGAGCCGTTCGGCCCGATGATGCCGATACGCTCGCTCTTTTTAAAAATATAGTTAAAGGGGTTGATGACGGCTTTTCCTCCGTAGGATTTAGATATGTTTTTTAATTCGAGTATCTTTCCGCCCTGGCGTCTTCCGGCGAGGGCAAGCGCGTCCATTTCGCTTTCTTTTCCCTGCGCGCCGGCTTTAAGTTTTTCGATGCGCTCGACGCGGGCTTTCTGTTTGGTAGAGCGCGCTTTGGCTCCGCGGCCCAGCCACGCCAGTTCGTTTTTGAGCACAGTTTTATTTCTGAGTTCGCTCACCTGTTCTCCACTGATCAGATCCGCTTTTTTTTCGAGATAATATGAATAATTACCGTAATATTGGATGAGTTTGCGTTTTTCGATCTCGATGATTCGGGAGCAGACGCGGTCTAAAAAATAGCGGTCGTGTGTAACCATTATAAGGGCGCGGGCGGCTTTTTTCAGGTACTGCTCGAGCCATTCGACGGTGCCGATGTCAAGGTGGTTGGTCGGCTCGTCAAGTATTAGCAGGTCGCATTCGTCAATAAGCGCCGCCGCGAGCGACACTTTTTTGAGCATGCCGCCTGATAGTTCGGTCATTTTCCGGTCCAGGTCGAATATAGAGAGTTTTTCGAGAATGGATTTGACCTGGCCCTCGAAATGCCAGGCTCCGCATTCGTTCATTTTGAGCGTTAGCGCGTCGATTTCATTCTGCAGTAAGTGATCGTAGGAAGTCTTCACCCTGGAATTGAGAAATTCGTATCTTTTGATGAGTTCGATCTTGGTTCCACCGCCGCTGAATACGTGTTCTAAAACGGTGTGCGCCGGATCGTAAACGGGCGTCTGGGCGAGAAAGCTGATTTTAAGATCGCTGGTGCGTGAAATACGGCCGGAATCGGGAACGTCGCGGCCTGCGATAAGGTTGAGCAGCGTGGTTTTACCCGAGCCGTTTATCCCGATCAGCGCGAGATTATCGCCCTCGTCAACGCCGAAAGAAACGCCGTCGAAGAGTGGTTTGCCGCCCTGTGTCCTGGATATATTGTCTACTGAGATAAGGTTCATTGGATCAGCTTCGTTTGATGGACGCCCTGGCTGGAGTCGCCGGGAGCGGGATTCACGGCTTTTTTGTCCGCGTCCATTTGATGCCGGTTATTAAGGGCACGGGCGAGCGTCATCGAGTCGATGTGTTCGATCTCGCATCCGGTAGGTATACCCTGCGCGAGCCTGGATATTTCAAACGGCCTCTTTATCATTTTTTTAATAAGAGCCATGGTAGCGTCGCCTTCAACTTTAGGCGGAAGCGCGAACACTATTTCGCCGACCGTGCAATCGTCGGCGTTCAGTTTTGAAACAAGCGACCTGATGTTGAGTTTATCGATGGTAAGGTATTCGAGCGGTGATATAAGACCGTTGAGCACGTGGTACACGCCGTTATACTGGCCGGTCGCCTCGATATGAAACACGTCGGTGGGCTTTTCAACCACGCATATCTTGCCGTGATCGCGCAGGTTGTTAGAGCAAATTTCGCAGACGTCCGACTCGCATATTCCGAAGCATACGCCGCAGTATCTGACGCTAGACGCCATTTCGACGATAGCCTCCGAAAGGTCGCGCGAGAAATCTGCGCCTTTTTTGAACATGAAAATAGCCAGGCGCTGGGCATTTTTCGGCCCGACGCCCGGTAGTTTCTGCAGCTGGTGTATGAGCCGGTCTAAACTGGGGGTCAATGACATAATTACTCTTTATATGAAACTCGCGTTCACTTATTTTTACAAAAGCGGACTGTCGCGGTTAAAACAGTCCGGGAATCGACATTCCGCCGGTCACTTTGGACATTTCGTGCTGCGAATGTTCGGCCGCTTTTTTCTGGGCTTCCTTGACGGCCGCCACAACGAGGTCCTGCAGCATTTCTATATCTTCGGGATTGACGACTTCTTTATTTATTTGGATCTCGACGAGTTCCTGTTTTCCGTTAGCTACCGCGGTTACCATTCCGCCCCCGGCCGTGCCGTTAACTCTGTAGGTTTCGAGTTCTTCCTGCATCTTCGCGATCTTGTTCTGCATGGACTGCGCCTGTCTGACCAGGTTCTGCATTCCGCCCATCATAGGCATTTTAGCCACTGTAACCACCTCTTGTATCGATTTGAATTTTAAATATTTTATCACAACCGGAGCCGTTAAGTCAAGACGATTTGATAAATAATGCCATCAACCGGCGGTTTTATTAATAAAAAAAGATTGAAAACGGCGTAGTAAAATGTTATTATTAACCTTAAATAAACGCGCCGAAAGCTCCATCACTCCATGTGAGACAACTACTGAAAGCGGCGTCAAATCATTGAATTGAAAGGTCATAATGCATGAGTAAAATTGTAAAATGTGAATTATATCTGAAGAATATCTCATCGCTGGCCACCTGTGCGAACCCGGACGGCAGGCCCAAAGCCGGCGCCGCGCTCCTCGACGCCGGCGAAATTAAAAACGGCGCGGTGCTGGTGAGCGAAGGAAAAATACTTAAAACCGGCGCTACGGCGGCTATCGAAAAATACCTCGCCGACAATAAAATCGCGCCGGAAAAAGAGCTCGACCTGAGCGGAATGACGGTAACGCCGGGCTTCGTAGACCCTCACACCCACATGGCTTTCGCCGGCAGCCGCGAGAACGAGTTCGCGATGCGCGTCGAGGGAAGATCGTACCTGGAGATATTAAACGCCGGCGGCGGAATACTCAACACGCTCAGATATGTCAGAAATATAGATTTCAAAGAACTTTACAGCCAGACCGCCGCTCGCGTCGAACGCGCGTTCATGCACGGCACGACCTCGATGGAGATCAAGTCCGGCTACGGCCTGGATTTCGACGCTGAAATCAAGACGCTTAAAGTATGCAGAAAACTGGCCGGAAAATCACCGTGCACTATCGTGGCTACGTATATGGGCGCGCACGCCATACCGCCCGAATATAAAGACGGGCGCGGCGAATATATCGATTTAATGATTAATAAAGTGATACCTTACGTCGCCAGGCACGCTCTGGCGAAATTCAACGATGTGTTCGTCGAATCGGGGGTTTTCACTGCGCAGGAAGGCGAAAAGATACTTGCCGCCGGCAAAAAGCACGGGCTTATACCGAAAGTGCACGCCGACGAGATCACATGCTGCGGAGGCGCCGAGCTCGCCGCGCGTATCGGCGCGATATCCGCCGATCATCTTCTAATGGCCAGCGACCGCGGCCTTGAAATGATGAGGGAAAAGGGCGTAGTGGCGGTCGCCCTGCCCGGAACGCTCTACAGCCTGCTGTCGAAAACATACCTCGATTTCGAAAAGCTCATGAAAAAGGGCGTAGCCATAGCGCTCGCCACCGACGCCAACCCCGGCTCGAATATGTGCATCAATATGCAGACAGCCATCAACCAGGCTGTATGCCTGATGAAGGTCCCGCCGGCGGCCGCGGTCAACATGGCCACCATCAACGCCGCCCACGCCATAGGCATCGCGGCGGAGCGCGGCTCCATAGAGGCGGGAAAATTCGCCGACCTGGCGGTTTTAGAAGGTCCGTCGTATAATTATACCGCTTACTCTTACGGCGTCAACCACGTTAAATTCGTCGTCAAGAACGGCGCGCTTTACGAAGTTAAATCGCAACTTCGCAAAATCTGGAGGAAAAAATGATCAAGAACGAGGATTTCATAGTAAAAAACCTGGGCGAAAGAACCCATCCATCCCCGCTCCCGCTGTCGCACAGCAACGACGATCTCGTCTCCAACTTCACCAACGACGACGAAAGGTTTCTGCACGAAATATCGCTTAAAAAAGTGAGCCAGATAATATCGGGCACTCCGGCCGAGAACGCATGCTGGTCTGATCTAATAACGTTCGAAGCTGCCGGGCCTCGCGAAAAATTATTTTTCGACCCCGAAAAGATCAAATGCGGCATCGTCACCTGCGGCGGATTATGCCCCGGCATCAACAGCGTGATCCGCGGAATAGTCATGGAGTTATATTACCGTTACAGCTGCCGCGCTATCTACGGCTTCAGATACGGTTATCTGGGCATGGTCAAGGAATCGGGAATAGATCCTGTACTGCTGACGCCCGACACGGTCGAAGACATCCATAATACCGGCGGCACTTTTCTGGGTTCGTCGCGCGGCCATCAGGACGTCAATAAAATGGTCGACCGGCTGATGAATTTCGGCATATCCGTCTTATTCTGCATCGGCGGCGACGGCACACTGCGCGCGGCGCACCTCATAGCCGAAGAGATCCTCAACCGCGGGCTCACTATATCGGTAATAGCCGTCCCGAAAACGATAGACAACGACATAAATTTCGTCGAAAAGACCTTCGGATTCGAAACCGCGTTCTCGATAGCGGTCAATTCGATCCAGTCGGCGCACACCGAGGCGCGCGACTCGCTCAACGGCATCGGCATCGTAAGGCTCATGGGGCGCGAGTCGGGTTATATCGCCGCCAACGCCGCCCTGGCATCGCAGGACGTAAACTACGTGCTGGTTCCTGAAATACCGTTCGAACTGGAAGGCCCGCACGGCCTTTACAGCATTCTTAAAACCAGGCTCGAGCGCAGGCGGCACGCCGTGATAGTGGTAGCTGAAGGCGCCGGCCAGCATTTCTTCGGCAGCGAGGCGGAGCGCGGCAAGGATTCGTCGGGCAACACCAAGCTCGGCGACATCGGTATATTCCTGAAAGACAATATAGCGAAATATTTTAAGAGCATCAACTTCAAGGCTAACATCAAATATATCGATCCGAGTTACATTATCCGCTCTGCGCCGCCGATACCTTCGGACTCGATCTTCTGCACTCAGCTCGCGCAGAATGCAGTGCACGCCGCCATGGCTGGCAAGACCGACATGCTCGTAGGGATCTGGAATTACCATTTCACCCACGTGCCGATAGCGACCGCGACCCGCGAAAGAAAGCTGATCAATCCCGAAAGCAACCTCTGGCTGAGCGTTATCGAGGCGACGGGCCAGCCGGCATATATCGGCAACGACCCTATATTTTTATCGAAAACCAGGATAATGGGGCAGAAAGACTAGCCGCGGCCAAGATGCTTTTCCACGGCGCTTATCAGGTCGTGAGGCCCGTTTATGGGCTTGGTTATATAATCGTCCATGCCGGCCGCGATGAATTTCTCGCGGTCGCCCGGCATGGCGTAAGCGGTGAGCGCTATTATCGGCACACGACCGCCGGAGTTCTTTTCCAGTTCCCTTATACGGGCAGCGGTTTCGAACCTGCTCGTCTTCGGCGAGAAGCACGTTAAGCCGCAGGACTCAAATTATATACTATATAATTAACGGGACTTTGTCAATATATTTTGACCGGCGTTCATGATTTTCAACAGTTAAAAATTTCCCTATTTTCCGGCCGCCAGAAACATGAAAATTTCATAAAACATTGCGGCTGAAACTATATTTATTGCAAGCAGGACCAGCGTCTGGCCGGAACCATATTTTCTGGCAAGTGCGGCTACGCTCAGAGGCTCGAAGAAATTCACTGAATTTTTGGGAACTCCGGCTTCCGCCGCCGGGGTTTCGCCTTTTTCCGCGATGCGGTCCGAGAAGACTTCCAAAACCTTTTCCAGGGCCTCTTTCGAAGTATCGCAATAGTATAGGCCGCCGAAACCGGTTTCGTCCTCCCGCTCGTAAATAGTGAAGCCTATGGCGAAGGGAGTTTGAACGAATTTGCAGATAGTTCCGAACTCGATCTTTTCAAAACCGTGAACCGCCCCGCCGGCCGAATTCAAGGACATCACGTAAATATTGCGGTCCGGCGTTCTGACGAAGGCCGTCAGATCGTCTTTATAAAGGACGCAATACAAAAAATATCCGAGCATAATTAAATTTACGATGGCCAGAAGATTTTTATAATGAGCGAATAAAGGAAAATTCACGCACAGCGATACGGAAAAAAACGAATTCAAAACCAGGATCAGCAGCAAAAAGCCACGGTGCGTGGAATCGGGCCGGTTGATAAAATGCCGGAACCCCGTGAGTGCGGCAACGAAACCGATCAAAAGGTAAGCCGCCGCTATCAAATTAAAAGAACGAACGGCTGAAGCGTTTTCATTTACGGCAGAGAAAACCGAGAAGGCGGCGACCGACAGGCAGAGCGAAAGGAAGAAAGGCGCGAAGGCCACGTAATAATCGGTCCGGCAGGTTATAAGCGCGGCAGTTTTAGATTTGGCTCCTGCCTGGAACGCTGACGCGTCATGGTTTTGCAGCGTATGGGATACAGCTTTACTGACGAGTTGTTCATATTTTGAGTTCAGGTTAAGTTTTTTGCGGTATATCTGAAGGTTCGAAAAAAGCATGCGTTTGAGCGGCAGAAGTATATAAAATATTCCGAATACGAAATATATAAGGAAAAAGAGACCGGCGGCCTTGACCGGCGAGTAATCGGGCGGGAGGATATAATTGCGGTAATACAGCGCGCCAAAAACTATGAACAACAAAAAAAACGAATATTTGAAAAACTCTTCGGACAGCTGAAGATAATATCCGCTCTTATAACCGGAATCTCCGCCAGGCGGAAGTTTTCCGGCCTCGCCGGCAGCGCCTCCGGCGTTGATACTTTTATCTTTGAATTCGTTATCGTTCATTGCGCCGTCTTTCACTTGCCGTTCATAAAGCACGCCGTTCGCGATCTGGCCGCATTAAGCGATATTATACGGCAAGTTATGTTCAATATTTTTCAAAACCCTTTTCAGCCAATTCCGACATTATCTTCTTTACGCGCACGTTATTGACGCCGAGGTAATTGGCGATGAATTTCTTTTTGGATATGAGCGTTTTCAGCACCATGTTGCGGTACACCGACGCGGCTTCCGCAACGCCGAGGGTCGCGGTCGGAAATATTATCTCGCACTGGTCGTTTTCGAGCACATCGAATTTGCTTATGCCGTGGCGTCTGGCGCGCTCTTCGAAATACGCCGTTTTGTAATGCGCGAGCACCGTGTTAGGGCCGATAACGTCGCAGTGTTTCACCATGAACTCGAGGCTTTCAGCAAGCGTTTCGGCGGTGTCGTTATAATCGCCCCACATCATCATTCCCATAAGAAGCACACCATTCTTTTTTAAAAGCGACGAGACGGCCTTCATCTTATCGACGGCGATAATCTTTTTGAACGACCGCTGCGCGGCGCCCGAAACGCTTTCGAAACCGCACATTATCTGGTAAAGGCCCGCGGCCCGGTATCGTTTGATCAAATGCCCGTTCGCCAGTATGTTATCGACGGAACTCTGAATCCAGAAATTGATCTCGAAACCTCGCTTTTTCTCGCTTTCAAGCAGCTCTAAAAATTCGAGGTTACGTTTTTCGTCCTGCCAGAAATCTCCGTCGCCGAAGTAAAAAACGCGGCGGCCATAAGCGCTGCTGAGGATCTTAAGTATTTCGACGCAGCGTTTCGCGCCGTAACCGCGCCACTTGTGGCCCCAGAATGCCGAATCGGCGCAGAACGAGCATTTTTTAACACAGCCGCGGCTGAAGCTGGTGACGAAGCCCACCCGGCCGCCGAGCGGAGGAAGCGTGTATGAATCCATGTCGAAACATTCGAACGCCGGAATCGGAAGAGAATCAAGGTCTTTTATCTGAGGCGCCGGCTGGTTATATATGGCGCCGAAACTTTTTTCGGCGCCGAAAGCCGTGCCGGGCGAATAAAACCCGTCCGCGCCGTCGAAGGCGAATTCCGAAAAAACTTTTCGCAAAGTTTTGCGGTACGCGCCGCCGCCTTGAGCGGCAAACTCTTTCATATAGGCTATACCGGGGACATTCGCGATATCGCCGATCCGGTCTTCATCAATGGCCAAAAGCAGCTCTTCGAAAACTTTTTCGCCCTCGCCGGTAGCCACAGCGTCGAAATATCCGCGCTCGATGACCTCGTCGGCGTAAGACGAAAGAAAATTGCCGCCGCCGATCAGAACCGCTTTGGGAGCGTATTTGCGAACCAGCGCGGCCGCGTTTAAAGTTTCATACGCGAACGCCGACTTCGCGCCGGAAATTGCGGCGACATCGGGCGCGAATTTTTTGCACGCCATTATAAGCGCCGTTACCGGATCGAGTTCGAGCGACAGGTCTAAAACCGAAATTTCAACGCATTTCAAAACTTGCGCCGACGGTATTATCGCAAGAAGACCGGGCGAGGGCATTATGCCGGGAAAGAACTCCCACGGCTTATGAGGCGGATCGATAAATAATATCTTCATTTCGTTCTCGTAAGAACACCGGTTTTCTGCATCTGGTAAGACGCTTTTTTAGCCAGGTACTCAGGAAAGAATTCTTCGAAGCTCTGGTAGTTCTTCTGGGTCCACGGTTTCATTGTGAAGAAGCTCCAGCCCATCTTAACGAACATATTCACATAGGTCCTGTAGAGCGGTTTTTTTGAAAATAAATAATTGCCAAGGAATTTTTTGTTGAACATAAGATGCTTTCCGACGGTCTTTTTGTAATAGTAGTCGGCTTCGATCGCCGACAATTCCGCCGTGCGCGTTATACAGTTGGTCATATCGTATTTTGTAAGATCGCGGACCTCTATCGCGCCGATCTTCTCGCACTCGTCATAGTAAGGCGTTCCGGGCCACGGAGTGACCGCGTCAGGGCCGATTATGTCGCAGTGCTCGTTGAGGAACTCGAGGTTGTCGACCAGGTCCTGCATCGTGTCAAAAGGAGTTCCCCACATCATCATGCCCATTATTATAAATTCGTGCGGCTTGAGTGTTTCGAGCGCGCGCATGACCATGTCGAAGTCTTGCGGTTTGTTAAGCACTTGCAGGGCTTTCGGCTTGGGCGATTCGATGCCGACCATCACCTGATATACGCCCGCCTTTTTAAGGCCGGCCAGAAGCCGCTCGTGTTTAACGACGTTGCGGCATGTGGTCTGGATCCACATCTTAACGTCGAGTTTGGTTTTAATCGCAAGTTCGGTGAATTTTTCGATTCGATCGGGGTCGTGCAGAAAGTCGTCGTCGCCTATATAAAACACGCGCTTGTTGTATTTATATCGAAGCGTCGAAAGAACCTCCAGCATATACTCCGCGCTGTGGCCGCGACGGCAGTGCCGCCAGAGAAGCGTTTCAGAGCAGAATTTGCACCGGCCGACGCAGCCGCGCGAAAAATTGGCGGTAAAACCAATATTACCGCCGAACGGCGCCAGCGAATAACGGTTCATCGGAAACAGGTCGAACGCCGGCATCGGCAGCGTGTCGAGGTCGTCTATGAATGCGCGCTCGGCCGTCAGGAAAGGCTTTCCGTCTTTAAGGTAAGCCAGGCCTTCGATCTGCGACATATCAGATGCGCCGCTGTTTATGGACTTCAATAATTCCATCATGGTAATCTCGCCTTCGCCCATGACTATGTAATCGAGGTAGCCGCTGCTCAGGCCTTCGCGCCAAAGTTGATTCGAAATGTAGCCGCCGGTGACGATCTTCGCTTCTGGAAGTATCTCGCGGATAAGGCGGCCGGCGTTAAGAACGTCGTACCAGAAGCTCGGAAGCGAGCCCGGCATGCAGACGACGTCCGGCCGTTCCTTCGCGAGATATTCGGCTGTTTTGTTCCACGGCCTGCTGGTTTCGCCGTAAGCGTCATAAACCTTTATGTTGAAATCGCGGCGCGCTACCGCGGTGAGATAGATCAGCGCAGGATTTGCCGTCAGGCCCCTGAAAAACTCCCACACTTTATGGATAGGATCTAAAAATAACACTTTCATAATTTAACTCCTTTGGCTCATCACTTTACCGTATTCTTCGTGCCGGAACAATTTTTTCGAGAAGCCGAAACGCGACGCGAAACTTTCGAACGCATGTATCCATACAAGTTTTACATACGCGCGCTGGTTCAGCCTTAAAAATTTATTTTTAGAAAACATCTTCAAATAAAACTTATAATTCAAATTGAAAAACTTGAACAATTCGAATTCATAAACTCGCCTGGTGGCAGCGTAATCAAGATCTCCCGCAGGCATTATGACGTGCGCCTGATCGTATAGCGCGTAATCGGTCACAAATATTTTGCCCTTCTCCTTCATCTCGTCGAATAGCGGCGTGCCCGGATAGGGCGTCAGCGGGCTGGGACATACGAAATCGGAAAAGCGGTCGAAATATTTCAGGCCCTCGTGAAGCGTCTTCTGAGTGTCGTATTCGGTGCCCCACACGAGCATCGTCATCAGCAGAAGGCCGTTTGCCTTTATTATCTTCATCGTCCTGTCGATCACTTCGGGGTTCGAATAAGGCTTTTTAAGATTTTTCAGTACGTCCGAAAAAGGCGATTCCGCGCCTACCATTATCTCGAAAAGGCCTGCCTTTTTTAATTCAGGCAGCAGGTCCTGGTTTTTAATGACGCTGCCGCAGCAGGATTGAATGTGAAATTTGATCTTCAATTTTCTTTCGAAGACCAGTTCCATAAATTCGAGGACCCATGAACGATCGAATAAAAAATCGGTGTCGCCTATTACAAATATGTCGCGGCCGTATTTTGTGTAAAGCAGCTCTATAAGGTCTACCGCGTATTTCGCCGAATGCTTGCGCATCGTATAATTCCATTCGTACGCCTCGGAACAGAACTTGCAGCGGTTATTGCAGCCGCGGCTGAATATTACGCCAAACGCTCTGCTGCCGCAAAAAGTGGGGGAGGTATACTTTGCCATCGGGTAAAGTTCGTAAGCCGGGAAAGGCACTTCGTCGAGGTTTTTTAAAAGCTCGCGCGGCGCGGCCTTCACCAGTTCGTTATTCGCCATAAAAGCAAGACCGTCTATCGCACGCAGTTCGTCCGCGAGAGCCTTCGACGCCGATATTTTAACCGGCGCGGGCATTCCAGCGCCTTCATCTTCGTCCTTCCGTCCGGCCAACACTTTCGTGAGCTGCCTGAAAGTCGTCTCGCCTTCGCCTATCACGGCGAGATCGATCGAGCCTTCGCGAAGATATTTTTCGTAAAAGACCGAAAATATTATGCCGCCCGCTACTTTAAGCGCTCCCGGGGCGAATTTGCGTATTATCTTTAACTCCGCCACGACCTCGTTCAGCTGGCAGGTATGAGTACACGAAACGCCCACCAGATGAGGTTTAAACTCGTTCAGCGTATTCTTCAGCTTCTCCCATGGATTTTTCTCGATGCTCAGATCCAGCGTCTTCAGATCGTAATCGTTTTTTACGCAGGCCGCCAGTATCGACAACGCCGGGGAAGGGATAGTGCCGTTGAACCACAACGACAGATTTTCGGGGGCGTCTGTAAGCAGTATTCTATATTTTTTCGCATCCATCAGAAGCCGCCTTCCCACTTTTCACCCATAACCGCTTCGTATTCGGCTTCGGCGAATAATTTTTTGTGATAACGGACCGGGTTCATAAAACCTTCCAGAGCGTTCATCCAGATCAGTTTGGTGAAGTGCCAGAAGTTGATTCTTAAAAATTTATTTTTTGAAAATAACCATCTGTAATAAAACGGGTTGAGGTTGTAATGCCTCAAAAGCCCCATTTCATAAGTCAAACGCGTTTGGGCATAGCTCATCTCGCCGGCCGGAACTATAACGTGCGACTGGTCGTAAAGCGACATGTCGTCGACGAATATCTTGCCTTTCGCCTTCAGTTCCTCATACAGCGGGGTGCCGGGATACGGCGTAAGCACGTTCGGGCAGGTGATGTCGGCGTATTTATCAAAAAACTTCAAACCCTCGCGAAGCGTTTCGGCGTTATCATATTCGGTGCCCCAGAACATCATCGCCATCAACAGGACGTCATATTTTTTAACGAGCTGCATCGCGTCGATCATCGTCTTCTGATTCAACGGAAAGCTCTTCAGCTTGTTCAATACACTCTGAAACGGGGACTCGGTGCCAAGCATTATCTCGAACAGCCCTATTTTCTTGAGCTCGGGCACAAGCGACTCGTTGCGTATCATCGTCGTGCAGGCCGTCTGGATGTGAAATTTAATATTCACCTTCCGCTGCTTTATTATGTCGATGAATCCTTCGACCCACTTGCGGTTGACCAGAAAATCGGTATCGGCGAATATAAAAGTGGTGCGCCTGTAATTGTCGCGCAGCAGCTCGATATGCTTCACCGCATACTCGGGCGAATTGCGGCGCATCGTGTAATCCCAGCCGTAAGATTCAGAACAGAAGCAGCATTTGTTGACGCAGCCGCGGCCGAATGTAATGCCGAATGTCTCATTGCCGCCGTATATCGGGATTTTATAATGTTGCATCGGAAATAGCTCATAAGAAGGAAACGGAATTTTATCGAGGTCTTTTATTTGCGCGCGCGGCGCCGTCGTATGAACTCCGCCGCCGTAAATGAACGAAAGGCCGTCTATCGCCTTCAGCCGGCCGTATTTATTTTCAGTATCGACGGGCGTTCCCGCCGCGGCCGCCTCCTTGAATTCCGACAGCTCACGGCACAGCTCGCTGAACGTCAGCTCGCCCTCGCCCATGGCTACAAAATCAACCAGACCGCTTTCGAGGAATTCTTTATGGAACACCTTGAAGTGAATGCCGCCGCCGCATACAAGCGTTTTCGGCGCAAGTTTACGTATCATTAAAAGCGCCGCTCTTACCTCGTTGACATGGCAGGTATGCGTACACGGAAGCGCTACAAGATCGGGCGCGAACCCGTCCAGCCGCTCCTTCAATGTTTTCCACGGTGTCTTATCGACGTTCAGATCCAGAACCTGAATGTCATAAAGCGTTTTTGTGTAGGAGGCCAGCACCGCAAGCGCCGGTGACGGCAGAGTGCCGTCGAACCACTTCCAGATCGACTGCGGAGCGTCCAGCAATAATATTTTGAAATTCTTCCTACTCATATCACGATCCAATTATAACCAGTTTAATCTTCTTTGGCGGCATTGCTCTGCCGTATGCTTTACAGCACTATAAATTATATCAAACCAAATGCCTAAATGCAAACAATTAATCAGTATTATTTACATTTATTTTCAGCTGTATTTCGCCTCCGGCGAGGGATAAGGGGAAGGGGCCATCGGCCTCTGACCTCCCCTCATCAAAAAATTATTTTAAGTCGCTTTTATAGCCCATGAGTTCGGCGAGCGGAGGGGTTTTATCGGCCGCGAGCGGGATGAATTTACGGGCGGCGTTGACGGTGAGGGTGTTGTAAGGTTTACCGGCCGCGCTCAATTCGGTGGAGGCGGAGGTCACGTATTTCTGACCGTTGATCTCGGCGAGAGCGTAGTCAGTTTTTTTAGTGAACGGGTCTGGCGTGAGTTCACGCAGGAAGCCGGGTTTTGAAGAGATCTCGCCGAGGGTGCGCGGCCATTTTTTTTCGCTGAGGTGATAACGCAGCAACGCCATGTTATATTGCGCGACATAGGATCTGAGCTGATCTTCGCGCGAACTTTTAACGGCGGCTTCGGGGTTGATAACGAGTTTATGGGCCATGACGGCGCTTACGATAATAAAAACGATAACGACGATCATCACGCCGCCTCGAGAAAGGCTCGTGGTAAATGTATGGAATCGGGAATGTCGTTTGTGGTTACAGGTTTTCATATTTGACCTTATCGATAGTTTCGCCGTCCGCGCCCGATCTGATATCGTAGAGGTCTTTAGCGCCCGGTTTCGAGGGGAGCGTGACCCAGGTATCGTTCTTTTCGGTAACCGGATCGACGGGCAGCGAGATTATATATTTTTTATCGACGAGTTCTTTGAGGCCGTCGGGATAGCGTTCGTGGTCTTTATAAAAGCGCGCGATGGTTTCGCGCACGGCGCGCAGGTTGTTCTTAAGGACCGTTTCGCGCGCTTTACGGGCAGAATCGCCTATAAGCGGCTGGCTGGCGGCGAAAAGAATACTGAGGATGATAACGACGGCGAGCACCTCGATGAGCGTAAAGGCCCGCCGGCTGATGGATGCGGTGTTGCCACGGATTGCGTCATTATTGATGATGATCATACTGCACGATTCCTTTTAAGATTCACAAATAAAAATAATGAAAATAAAAATAATGATTTTAGAGCTTCAACAATGCACTATTCACTATAAACTGTACACTAAATTTACCAGTTGGAGTAAAGTGAGTTATCGAGGCCGGCGCCGCGCGCCTTTGATTTGATGTCGAAAACTCTTTTTTCGTCTTTCGAAACCAGGATTATCTCCCATGTGGCCTCGCCCGTAACGGGGTCGGCCGGAACGGCGCGCAGGTATTTAGCCGATACAAGCTCCTCGAGCGAAGCCGGGAAGCGTTTTTCATGAGCGGTCCCGGGCGCGGCCGCGAGGCGGTCGAGATAATAACGGTCTATGGCGCTTCTCACTGAATTAAGCGTGCCGCGGAGGCGTTCTTCTTTTTCTTTGCGGAGGCTGTATTCAAAACTCTGTATGGCGGCCATGCTGATTATCGAAAGGAACACGACAACCGTCAGCACTTCTATTATCGTAAAAGCGCGCCGGCCGGAGCCGGCATGAGGCGCGGCTATAAAGTTGCGGTCTTTAGCGTCCGTTATATTTTTTTTCATAATTATTCAATAATCCGCAAGATAACTTCAATTAATATTCAGCGTAACTCACGCCTTTAAGATCGCGCGCTACAGGCGCAGCGCCGTTGTTATCGACGAGATAAACCCAACCTTTTTTCGGGTCATAGGCAACGCCGCCGGAGGCGTTGGCCGCGTCCCATTTCAGGTAGGCGTTTTTAAGTTCGGCGCCGTCGAGCTTCCGGAGGCTTTCAGGGAACTTCGAGTTGACGGCGTAATAGCGGCTGACGGCGCCTCTGAGAACCATCAGGTTATTTTTAACCGAAACGTCCTTCGCCAGTTTCGAGCGCGCGGAAATATTGACCACCGCGATCGACGACAACACCGCGATTATCGAGATCACGACGAATAATTCGATGAGCGAGAAACCATTTCTGCGTTTGACGCCATTGCGCGCGGCCGAAAAATCATTCATCAATTAAAAGCCAACTCCAATACACAACTTTACTTTACACGCCGCAGCCTTTTGAAATCGGCGGCGGGTCGAACCGCTTTTTTTTATAGATTGCCCTCGAAAATATTTCTGATTTTAAACGCGTTGAACGGTATATAGAAATCGAAAGAAATATCGGCCGCATCGCCGCCGAATTCGTTAAGCGAAATAACTTTGGAAACGAGATAAAATCTGGCGCGCGCGCGTTCGATGAAATCGAGGAATTTTTTCATGTCGACGAATTTAAAGGACGCCTTCACTTCGAGCGCTTCGATGAAATAAATTTTTTTGAGGCTGAATTCCATGTTGAAGAACTGGTTCTTCAATTCGTGCGACATTACGGTCAGTTCATTCTGCAAACGCTCGACGTTCTTTTCAGCGAAATTTTTCCTGAAATGTTCTTTAAGTTCGAGCACTTCGCTTTTAAATTTTTCCCTGGCATTTTTAAATACGGCGGCATCTTTCGCCGAGGCGTCTTTTTTTTCGCCGAGTTCCTTTTTTATCGGTCCAAGCGCGGCCGCGGCGTCGCGCTGAGGCGAAAGCAGCAGCATGTGCAAAAATCCGGCGAATAAAATTACCATGATGTTGATCACGGCCAGATTGAAAAGCCTGGCCTTTTCGCGTTCATTCAAACAGCTCAGCCTCCTTGAGAGAGATAAGTATATATGCGTTGATATCGTTGACATCGGATTTAAGTGTCGACACGAATACCTGTCCGACCCAGCGGTTCGCGCGGATATTCGCGATCATTTTCAAAAGTGTGTCCTTCGAAGCGCATTTGATATGAAAGTCGATCTTCGCGGCGGTGAAATCGAGTTTAAGGTCGGTGATGGCGATTTTACCTTTGAATTCTTCGACGCTTCGGTAAAGTCCTTCGAAAATATCGCGTTCTCCGGTTTTTATTTTTTTAACGCTCCCGGCGAGACTGTCTCTTAATTTGACTATCTTTTCATTCATTTCAGGCGAAAACACAGCCTCGACGGTGTCGGAAAAAGGTGCCTCATCGTCGAATAAAAAACCTTTTTTCAAGACAGTCTCTAAAGAATCGAAATCAGCGAAGACGATCCGCGAATTTTTCAATTCGCGCTGAAATTTAGAGAGCTGTTCCTGCATGGACTCGATCTCGGCGTTAGCCTCGCCGTACTGGCTGGAGTATAAGTAATAAAAATACGCGATATATGCGAAATAAAGCAGCGGCAGAGAAATTATGACCGCCCGCGCTACCGTGAAGGCGGTCGAGTATTTCATCGCCGACTCGCGTTCGACGTAAAAATTCATGCAAATCTTTTTATCCATGAGCTACTGCTCCTTCATTGCGTAAAGCGCCAGGTTTTGTATCTTATCCATAGGCGCCCCGTAGCGGGCCTCTATGGATAAAAAGTTGGACAGGAAGAAATCGAGGCCGCCGAATCTGCACATTCCGCCGGTTAAAACGGCGCTGGTAATACGCGCATGCGGAAATTTGGACGCGAAGAACTCGAAGGTCAGGTGGATCTCCTTCAGGAAATTGTCTCTGACGGCGGAACTTTTCTTTTCAAAAGCGTCGAGCGATTCAAGGTCGGCCTTTTCGGGGAAGAGTTTTAAAACCGCGAGTTCGCTCGCGTATCTTTGCTTTTCGACGATCGCGGCGTCGTAAGCCGCCGCGGTTTCAGGCGCCGGGCCCGCTTCGGGAGTCTTGCCGGCGGCGCATGTGTCCGCAGCTTTTCCGGCAGCCCTTTTCAATTCGTTCTCGAAGTGCTTTCCGGCGGTTTCGATTATTCTCACGTAAACCGGCTGGCCGCCGATGAAAAAATAGATGGTGCAGACTTCATAGCCGACGTTAACGATGGCGAAATTCTCCGCGAGCCCGCCGCCGGCCGAAAGATAGTTGTATACCGCGTGGCTGGACAGTTCGATCGATTTAATTATGATGCCGTTTTCCGCGAAAATATCGGTTATCTTATTTAATATCTCGTACTTTACGAGGCACAGATAGGCGCTTATATGCTGTTTTCTGTCCTCGCCGGTCTCGACCGCCGTCACGTGCGCGTCGATCTTTGCGCCCGAATATACTTCCTCTCTAATCTGATCTTTCGACCGCCAGATGACGTAATCGCGGCTGATATTCTCCTGCGGCTCATCGTTGGTGATCTTGACGAAAAGCTGGCGCGCCCACTGATCGGGCATGACCAGGGCGCACTCCGACACTCGCGTCTCTTTTTTGACGCGCCTGAGAACATGCGACAGCTTCGGCCCGTCGACGAACGGAAGCGTGAACGTGCCGCCGACCGTATTTTCAGGCAGTACGAAATCGCAGGTTTTATTTTTATTCAATACTTTTATGCTGTATCCGCCTATGTCAATAACAGCCACTATAACACCCGCTTTTTAATATTACTTTCAAAAAAAATTAATGTGTATGCGTTTCCTGCTTTAAGTTTTTACTTTATATATCGTCTTTTTCTAATCTTCAAAGGTCATCCGGTTTATTTCTTCGATCGTGCTCACGCCGTCCACGACGCGTTTCCATGCGGACTGGCGGAGAGTTGTCATTCCCTCCGAAACGGCCTGCTTCTTTATTTCGAGCGGAGAAGTCCTGCCGATGACCATCGCCTTGATCGTATCGGAAAGCGGCATGGTCTCGTAAATTCCGGTGCGCCCGGAGTAACCGGTATTATGGCAGAAACGGCAGCCTTCGCCCCTGAAAAACTTATTGTCTTTATACGCTTCAAAATCGCCCATCAGTTTGATCATTTCGCCGTCAGGCGTGTGCTCTTTACGGCAGCTGGCGCATATCTTGCGGATAAGCCTCTGCGACATTATGAGATTGAACGATGCGGCGAACTGGTAAGGATCGACGCCCATGTTAACGAGACGCCCTATGGCGTCGATGACGTTATTTGCGTGTATGGTGGATAATACCAGGTGCCCTGTCAGGGCGGCGTTTATTGCGATATTTGCGGTTTCAAAGTCGCGTATCTCGCCGACCATTATCTCGTCGGGATCCTGTCTGACAATCGAGCGAAGGCCGGAGGCGAACGTGAGGCCTTTTTTTTCGTTAACGTTTATCTGAACGATATCGGGGATCTGGTATTCCACGGGATCTTCGATGGTTATGAATTTATCTTCCGGCGTTTTAATGGCGCGTATGGCCGAATAAAGCGTGGTTGTCTTGCCCGAGCCGGTGGGGCCGGCGACCAGGATCATGCCGTAAGGCTTGAAAATATTCTTTTTGAACCTGACAAGGTCGTGATCGGGAAACCCGAGCCTGTTAAGGTCGAGCCCGAGGGCGTTCTGGTCGAGAACCCTTATTACGACGGTCTCGCCGAAAACCGAAGGCAGCACCGACACGCGAAAATCGATGGCGCGGTCGTCGATAAAGCGTTTGAACCGGCCGTCCTGCGGTATGCGTTTTTCGGAAATATCGAGGCTCGCCATATTTTTAAGGCGTGAAATAACGAAATTCTTCGATTTGACGTCGATGGTTTTTACTACGTAAAGCGCGCCGTCGATACGGTATTTGACTTTGAGCCCTTCGGGATACACTTCGAAATGTATGTCTGAGGCTTTTTTACGTATCGCCTTTAAAATAACCGAATCGACGGTCTTGACGATCGACGAATCGGACATGGTCTTTAAAAATTCGGCATCGGCCGCGGTATCGTCGGCGTCCTCGTTAACTACTTTAAGCAGCGGAGTGTCGTCGGTGTCTGAAAAGAGTGCGGTCTCGCTGAGTGAGGTTTCGATCATCAGGTTTATTATGCGGCTTATATCGCTTTTAACCGCGACGCACGCGGCCGTAGGAAAGCCGATAACCGATTCGATCTCTTCTATCCGTTCGACGTCGGACGGATCGTCGATGATGATAACGAGTTTGTCGCCTTCCATTTTATGCGGGATGAACTGGTAGCGCCTGACGATATTTATGTCGAATTTCGAAAATAGCGCGTCGTCGATCTTTTCGGTATTAAGGTCTACGAAATCGGCGTGGTGCTGAACGGCTATGGCCTTGTAAACCGCCAGCGGATAGACGATGTTGCGCTCGATGAGTATGTCTTTGAGGTTGCCGGGAACGCCCTTGAACTCGTCTATAATGCGCTCCAGGTCGGCCGCGGAAAGAGTGCCTTCGGATATGAGCACGTCTTCGAGGGTTCTCGCCCGCAGCGAAGAAAAATAAAATTTATAGGCCGCCTGCTCGCTTTCGACGGCGCCGAGCGCGATAAGTTCTTTTATGCCGTCCGCCGGAGTTTTCGAGACGAGCGCGTCGAAGCGCGCTTTATCGATTTTATTGCGGTTCTTAAGCTCGTATAATATCTTTTCCCAAACGGCCATGCAAGGCCTCCTTTTTAAGGTTGTGCTCAGCTGACTATCGTAGCCGCGGTGATCATCGGAAGCAGTATCGCGATTATTATGGTGCCGAAAACGGCAAGCACGAATATCAGTATCAGCGGCCCGAAAAGCGATTCGAAGGCAGTCGTGAGCGAGTCGAGCTCCTCGTCCATCGTATTGGAAATGTTGTTGAAAATTTCTGAAATGGTTCCGGATTCTTCGCCGGTTTTAATTAATCTGGGGATGATGCCGTCGGCGAAACCGCTTTTTTCGAAGGAAAAACTGATCGTATTTCCTTCTTTGATAAGTTTGACCGCGTGCCTGATTCTGGCGTTGAGCACGCCGTTGGTGACAACGTTCGAGCTGACCTCGAGGGCGTTGATAATATTGATGCCGGATTTGATCAAAAGTCCGCTCGTCCTGTAAAAGATAGAGTACATCGTTTTTTCGACGAAAGAGCTCACCAGCGGCACTTTAAGCGACAATCTGTCGCCCGCGTCTTTTCCGTCCGGCGTGCCGAGCCAGTTATAGAGGGTGAATGCGAAAGCGGCGGCGAGCAGGGCCAGCGGCAGGTAAAAAGAGCCGACGAAATCGCCTATGAAAAAAACCACCTGCGACACGGGCGGAAGCGACGCCCCCATTTCGCGGAACATTTTCGTGTAGATCGGAACTACGTTCAAAAAAAGATAAGCGACGCCGATAGTGCTTAAAACCAGTATGACGGCGGGATACGCGGCGGCCGCAAGCAGTTTTTTGAAAAGCGCCTGCTTTTTCTGATAATAATCGCTGAGGTTAGCGAGCACGCCGCAGAGGTTTCCGGAGGTTTCTCCGCTGGCGACCGATTTGACGTAAAGGTCTTCGAACACATCGGAATGGCGGGCCAGAGCGAGTGAAAATGAAATGCCGTGATCGACGGACGATTTGACGCCGGTAATGATGTCGGTGAAGTAATCCGACGCGGCGCGTTTTTCTGTGAGCACCGCCAGGGCCTCGTTAAGCGGCATGCCGGATTTAAGAAGCATCGCGACTACCCTGGAAAACTCGATGAGATATTTCGTGCGGTTGAATAAAAACCTTATCCGCCTGAAATTGCCGGCGCTGAAATAGCGGCCCAGGTCGAAGGGCACCTTTTCGATCTCGACGGCGAACATGTCCTGCTTTTTAAGCAGCGACACGACCGCTTCGGCTGAAGGCGCTGTAATATCGAGGCTTTCGATCTTTCCCGTCCGGGTCGACGCTTTGACTTTAAATTCCATGGTGTTTTTTCTTTTCCCGCTTGTCACGGCTCGCGTATTGACTTATTGCTTTACTGACTTATAGAAACTATTTAATTTCTGATTTTCATCTAAGGATATTCACCGTTTCATTATATAAAATTAAAGCCTTTTTTTCAAGTGGATTCCGTCGATTATTTTGAGGCTTTTATGGCGTAATGATAGGGATAAATTTCGGTTGAACAATCGATATTTTTAAATCCGGCTTTTTTCAGCGTAGCGGCGATCTCGGAAGGGCCCACCCTTTCGTACAGCGGAGGGCCATGCGGAGTATCTTCCGCCTTCCAGTCGATGAGGAGCATGGTACCGCCCTTCTTGAGAATGCGGTAAGTTTCTTCTAAAAACAGCCGCTGATCGGATAACTCGTGATACACGTTGATAAGGTAAACTATATCGGCGAATTCATCGCGCAGGAGAGTGTCGTTCTCTTCGGATTTGACGCAAAGCACGTTAGTGATGCCGCTGGCTTCGGCGTTTTCCTTGAATTTGCTGATCATTTCAAAACTTATGTCGACGCCGACGACGCGGGCTTTTTTGTATATTTTAGCCAGGGCGACCGCGAAGTATCCGGTGCCGACGCCTAGCTCGACTATGGTTTTGCCGTCCAGATCGCCGAAAACCCCGGCGAGCAGGTCAGGGTTCTGCCATTTAAGGCGCTCGGGATCATTGAGCTTACAGGCATGTTTATCGTCGAATTTTTTCGCCATATCCATCTCCGCTTTATTTTAAGTTAAACTATTAATAACTATACCGGCGCGTCATATGCCGTACATAAAGGCGAGCGCCAGATGCATTCGCGCGCGCCACGCGGCTTCGTTGTGCTGGGCGTCCTTGAATTCGCGGTATTTATAATTTTTAAAATCCGGGTAATTTTTGCGTATCTCGGCGTCGAGCATCCTTGAAGAGCGAAGCGCCGTGCGTCCCTCCAGAAGCCCCATGTCCATCCACAGCCTGTTGCGTGAATTGTCAAATCCTTTAGACATCGCCCAGGGTATTATCGAATAATTATCCCAGTAAAGCGCCGGCGATATGACGAACATGCCGCTGAAAACATCGGGATATTCGAGGCCCATGTAAAGCGACATCAGCCCGCCGAGCGACGAGCCGCCGACCGCCGTGTTCTGCGCGTCGGCGAGAGTGCGGAAATTTTCGTCTATGAACGGCTTGAGTTCTTCGACCACGAATCGGGCGTAATCCGATCCCAGCCCTCCGCCGCCTCGCTTTTCGTCGCGCATGGGCGCGTATTCGTCGAGGCGCGCTTCGGTGTTATAAATGCCCACGACTATTATTTCATTCATTTTTTTGAGTTTTACAAGGCGCTCGACAGCCTCGTCGACGCCCCAATCGACACCCTGAAACGAAAGACGCGCGTCGAAGAGGTTGTTTCCATCGTGCATATAAAGTGCGGGATATCGTTTGTTGCGGTTTTTCGGGTCGGCGTATCCTTCGGGCATCCAGACGATGACGTCGCGTGCCAACTCGAGGTATTTTGAATCGACGTTTTTATAAAGTTCATAATCGCCGATGAGATTGAGTTTGTAACTGTGAACAGCGGCGTTTTTAGGCAGCAGGTCCTTCCATGCCTCGACCTCGCACTCAAGGCGGCATTTCACTATGCTCTGCCCGCCGCATTCGAGGTTGATGAACCGGTTCGGAGTGTCGAAACCTTCGAACGATTTTTCGATCTTTTTAAAATCGCCCCTGATGAACTTGAACTCTATACGCTTAGCTTTGGGGATGTAAGCGTTGAACTCGTAAGTATAAGGCGCGGTCTTCGTCATAAGCGCCCTGTCGGGCTTCCAGGCGCCCAGCAGCCTGTGGTTGCCGCTGATATAGACTTTATCTTTCGCCGGCGTGTTCTTCGGTACTTTTACGATTATCTGCACGTTGTAGTTATCGACTTCGCAGATTCCCCTGCGGGGAAAAGCGAGTATGAAAACTAATGTCAGCAAAACGATAAGCGGGAACGACATAAGTACTCCTTTGTTGATTTTCTATCTGAAATCTTTTATTTTCAGTTGATTTTAAAATAATGGACGCCGTTATTTTCCACGAGCTCCGCGAAACTATGCCCGCCCTTGAGCTTTATGGCAAAACCGGCCGGATCGAGGGAATATTTCTTCACAAGCACGATCGAAAACGATATCAGATTTTCGCGATATTCTCTTATGGCACAGGCTTTAAGCAGTCTGTATTTTTTTATTTTCTGCGGCGTGAGCAAAATCATGAAAATATAAAACGCCGTGGCGCCGTACAGAGCGAAAATCATATCTTCGGGCCTGCAAAAACGCATAGAAAAGAAAGCCGCGGCGCCGATAAGCCCGAAAACGATAAGGTTACGGGCGACGACAAAATCGTTGGCGCGTATGAAACTGGTTATGGATTCATACGACGCGATCTTTTCCGCGCTTTTATTTCTGATGCCTATCAGTTCAAAAACCGCACCGGAGAGCTCTTCGCCGGCACCTGACAACAGTTTTTTCAGCCCGTCGATGAAACCGCGGGCCTGCAGAGGCTCTTCAATCTCCGCCACGGCTGTTTTTATAAGCGATTCGATATGTTTGTTCATATAGCCTTTCAGCAGCCCTGATTCAAATTAAAGCGACAATATCTTTTTGACAAGTTTTTCGATCCCGCGGTTGACCGGCGCGATATTTTCCGCGAGCATATAAGCGGGGGTCGTGACCAGGAGATTATTTGGATCGAAGCATATTTCCTCGGCGGAGCAGTTGACGTGTTCGGCGCCCCATTTGTTGATGGCTGCCGCCGTGCCGGCATCGTTGCCGATTGTGATCTTCGCCTTGTTCGAGGCGAGCACGCGCGCGACGATCACCGGCGCGATGCAGATGGCGCCGATTGGCTTTTTAGCGGCGTGAAAATCGCGGATGATTTTTTCAATAACCGGATTCACCTTCGTGCCTTCGCCGCCGTTCATGCCGAAATCGCACAGGTTAAGCGCGGCTCCGAAACCGCCCGGAAATATTACGGCGTCGTAATCTTTCGGCGATATCCCGCCGGCATCGACGATCTCGCCGCGGGCGATACGGGCGGATTCTATCATCATATTTCTTTTCTCATGGCTTTCTTTCGATGACAGGTGGTCCATGACGCGCGACTGCGGGGTGTCGATGGACGCGCACTGGTATTTTGCGCCGCACGCGTCTATATTTAAAAGTGTGAGCGTCGCCTCGTGGACTTCCGAACCATCCAGTTTTCCGCATCCTGAAAGTATTACAGCTACTTTTTTCATTGAAACCTCCATCCGGCGAAGATCATTTTTTCTTTCTGCCGGGTTTGTAATTTTCGGTCTTTACGACCTTTGAACTTGTGTTATATTTGGTAATTTTAATTAAATATCCGTCGTCGTTATATTCGTATTCGAGCCTGGCGGCGTTAAATTCTTCGAAATCGATCACCCTGAGAGTGCCGTCGTAATCGTGTGACGAAAGCGTCAATATCTTTCCGCCATAACTCCTGATCCTGTAGTATCTTTTATTGCCGTCGAGTTCGGCTATTTCGTTAATGCCGCGGGGAAGTTTATCTGCGCCAATAGAGATATCTTCGTAATATCTGTCAGTCGACGAAAAGCATGTGCTGAGAATTATCAGCAAGATCAGAACCGAAAAAACTATTATGATTATTTTAATTATTTTTTTTTCCATCGGCGTTAATATACTATAAATAAAAGAATAAGTCAATTATTCTTTAAGATACGAACCGTTCAGAGATTATGCACGCTGAAGTTTTCACTGATACGCATAAATGATTTCGCCTTAATTTTAAGGTTTATTTACGCTTATTTATATTGCCGATAATCCTTTTTTTTGATATAATGAACCTTTCTGGACGAAAAAATAAGAAAGAGCATTTAAAACCGATGAAGATCGACGGAAATAAAATAAGACCCGAAATTTTTAAAATATCGGCAAAACTATCGGAGGCAGGCTTCGAAGCATATCTGGTGGGCGGCGCCGTCAGGGACATTATCTTCGGCAACGAGCCGAAAGATTACGATATACTGACCGATGCGAAATGCGTCGACATCTCGCGCATCTTCAGAAACGTCGTGCCATACGGCATGAAACACGGCACGGTCATCGTCGTCATGAATAAAACGCCTTACGACGTGACCTCTTATAACGAGGGCGATCCTGCCCCGGGCAGTCTTGAAAACGACCTGGCTATTCGCGATTTTACTATCAACGCCATGGCGTGCGACCTTAAGGAACTCGATCTGATAGACCTTTTCGGCGGCATGGAAGACTACTCGAAAAAAGAGATAAAATGCGTGATTTCGCCCGAGGCTCGATTCGCCAAAGACCCGCTCCGCATTTTGAGGGCGGTCCGCCAGGCGGCGAAATTCGGATTCGATATCGAGACCGGGACATTTGAAAAAGCCCGGGAAATGTCATCTTCAATACTCGCTTCCGCCCCCGAGCGTATCATGAGCGAATTGGTGAAACTTTTCGAAATAAAAAACGGCCGCGGCGAAAAATATCTGCGATATTTAACAGACATGAACGCGTGGCATGAAATTTTCCAAAAGTATTACCGGAGTCTGATACAGCCCGGCTGCGCCGAAAATTTTTTCGAGTTCGGAGCAGGATTTTACGATGCGTTCCGCGTAATCGCCGATAAAGGCTACGATATAAAACTCGCATATCTTATAATTTTCAGCCTGTACCGCGTTTCGGGGAATAAAGTAACGGTTTATGAATTTAAGAAACTGATAAAGGCCCTGTTCGATCTTAAATTCTCCAGGCCCGATTTCGACAAAATTTCAGCGCTCGTATTTCTTACGTTTTACCGGCTTCATAACGATTCAGACGCGTCGACGGACTCCCGGCGCGAAGTAAAAGTTAGGGAAATGATGGCCGAACACAGAGAATTAACGAAACAAAAGATCGATATCCGCGAGATATTTCTTCTGGCGGGTACTTTTTACGAAGCCGTTTCCGAAATGGAAAACTCCCGGAAATATTTCGAAGCAATAAAAACCGCGGACGTGGTGATAAAAGAAAAAGACCCCGTCTACATCGAAGACCTCGCTATAAACGGAAACGACATAATGCCGCTGCTCGGCATCGGCGCTGGCGCGAAGATCGGCGAGGCGCTAAAATACGTCCAGCGCGCCGTTATAAAAGATAAAACTCTTAATTCAAAGGAAATTCTTAAAGAACTTATATTGAAAAAATTCAATACTGCATGACTGCGCGTCCGAAGACTAACCGCCCGGAGCATCGGTCTTATAATTTAGCGCCGGCATTCTGGAGCAGTTTTATTATATTTTCGTTCCCTTTTTCGGTCGCGAGCCTTAAAACCGTCCAACCGGCTTTGTTTTCGGCGTTCACGTCCGCGCCTCGCCTGACGAGAAGTTCCGCCATTTCAAAATTTCCCGAAGCTACGGCCTGTATAAGGGGGCTCACGCCGTTATTGTCGGAGGCGTTCACGTCCGCGCCGTGGTCGATGAGCAGTTTCGCGATTCCCGTGTCGTTCGAAACCGCGGTCAGGGTGAGTGCGCTCATGCCGAATATGGTCTGCTTTATATTTACGTCCATTCCTCTTTCTATCAAAAGTTTCACTATCTCGACGTGCCCCATTCGCGAAGCGTAAAAGAACGCCGTGTTTCCGAGACCGTCGACCGCGTTTATATTCGCGCCGTACTTGAGCAGAAGTTTGACGGCCTCGCTCTGCCCGGCCGAAGCGGCGATCATTAGCGCGCTCATTCCAACCGCGTTGTCCCTGGTGTCGACTTCGATGCCGTTCGAGACGAGCTGCCTGATAATGTCGCAGTTTCCATAAGAAGCCGCGTAAATGAAGGCCATTTTGGCCACGTCGCCGTCCGCGGCCGACTGCAGAAGGGAGTCGGATATCAAAGAATCGTGTGTGTTAATGCCCATTTTTAGCCTCCATAATTATTTGCTTCCTATGTTTTTATTTATGATTTTTATCGCGGGTACGGCAATTTTAATAACGTCACCCGCTGCCGTTTTCAGCTCTACATGCGCGTCGGCGATAACACCGCTCACTTTGTCGCCGTTTTTAGATATGACTTTATCATAGGGTTTCTGCGTATCATAAACCGAATAGGCCGCCACGATATCGGTGAACCTGAATCCTATGAAGCCGTGTTCCGTTTTAAGCGAAAGTTTTTCGCTGATTATTTCGCCCGTTATGACATCGCCGTTGCGCAGGATTATTTCGTCGCCTTTGACGCCCTGCCACGTCGGCGCTCCCGGCCGGCCGGCTGATCGAGCCGCCGCATTGACGCTTCCCGGCTCGACGACCAGCCCGCCGCTTTCCCCGCCGGAAACGATCGATTTAATTTTAGCTGCCTCCTCGGCCGATATAACGGGTTTGCGACCCGCAAAAAGCCTCTTCAGGCGTTCGAAAGACGTAAGGTCGGCCAGCTCGATATTCTTCGAATGTTTCATGACGAAAGCCAGAATGCCCAGCACGGCCCCTGTAATCACGAGCATAAACAGCACGAACGTGAGTCTGGATATTCCTTTTTTATTTCTCGCGTATGAATTAAAATTAAAAGCCATATGCCTCATCCGTCATTTTATTGTTTTCCAGCGCCGTCGGCGCTTCGAGCCGTTCAAGCAAGCCTTCCGGCGACCCTTTCGAGTTCGCTCTCGGCCTCTTCCACAAGTTTTTCAATAATTTCTTTCATGGGCCTTATCTCGTCGATGAGTCCGACGCTCTGCCCGGCCATTAGTGAACCGTATTCGACGTCACCGTCCACCGCGGCGCGCCTGAGCGAGCCGGTCCAGAAATTCTCGACTTCGAATTGCGCCTTTTCACGGGTTATGGAGCCTTCGGCCAGCTCGCCGAGCAGCTTTAACTGGAGCTTCCCGAATTCTTCATGGCCGCGGTTGCGAATCGCGCGTACCGCCACCACAGGCAGTTTAGAATCATATTGCGGCGTGGCCACTGCATGACGCGCGCGCGCCTTGAGAAATGCCTTTTTAAAATTATCGTGCGCCGTGCATTCCTCGCTCATGACAAAACGCGTCCCCAACTGACATCCGGCCGCGCCCATAAGCATAAGATGCGCCATCATAGAGCCTCTAGCTATACCACCTCCGACGAATATCGGGACGCTCGTCCCGAATTCAAAAAGTACCTGCTGCAGGAGTATGGTCAGAGAGACGTGCCCTATATGGCCGCCCGCTTCGCTGCCTTCGAGTATCAGAGCGTCGATGCCGTATTTTATCTGCTGTTCGGCGATCGACTCCTCGGCCGCGAACGACATGGTCTTTTTTCCGGACTTCTTCATGCGCTCTATTTCGGACCTGCGCGGTATGCCGCCGGCAAAAACCACGAAAGGCGCCTTTTTAGATAACAGCATCTCGTACTGCGATTTATAGTTCGGAGCAATGGTGACAAGATTCACGGCGAAGGGCGCCCTCATATTTTGGATGCAGCGGTCGATTTCACGTTCGAAAACATCCGGAGGCATATTGCCGCCCGCGAGCACCGCGAACGCCCCGTTCTCCGAAACGGCCCGCATCAGTTCGAAATTGCTTATCCAGGTCATGCCGCCCGATATGACGGGATATTTGACCCCCAGGAATTCCGCTCCCCTGCGTGCAAGTTTTTCAAAATACATTCAAGCCCTCCAGCTCACAGATAGCATTTCATTTCCTGGCCGATGACGCCGGCATAAAGTTCTATATAAGGCTTTATGGAGCTCGAGTTGATCTTTCTGAAAAGGACCTCCTCGATCTGGAAAAACCCCACGGATTCTTTCATTTCAACGGTGATCCTGACCGGCCGGCTCTCGCCCCTGCTTATTTTAACCGTTTCGACCGCCGCCGATGAGTATTTATGGATATCGCCGACCTTCGCGTCGGGATGAAGCATCATTGGTATCCGGGCGCGTCCTTTTTCCATGTCGCAGCCGTCGGCCACGAGTATCACGCCGGCTTCGAGAGAATAAACCTTCTGCGTGGCCATGTGCCCGACGACGCATTCGGTTATCATCGCTTTTGCCACCACTTTTTTACGCATGTCATCAGGGTAGATCTGCCCTAAAATGCGGTCCAGGATATTTCCGGCGAGTAAAGCGCCCATCTGCTCGTGGTTCTCGCGGCCGATGCTCATGCCGATATCGTGTATGAACCCCGCTATCAGGACCACTATCATGCTGTCTTCGAAATCGCCGCCGGCGTCTTTTTCCACGTTGAGGATTATGCCCGCATCTTTCAAAAGAGAGAGCATTTTGAGGGCATTAATGGCTACCTTGCGCATATGAACGGGACCGTGATCGTTGAATTCGAGCCTTTTTATAGAAACCGCGTTCGCGTAGTCCTGCAGCTGTTGTAACTCGTCGTCGGCGACTATTATCTCCGCCGCCTTATGCACCCTGCCCGACACCATGCCGAGTATTTTCGCGTCAAGCGACACTTCTTTAGCTGATTTCATTATTTATCCTTTCCTTTCCGTACCGACTGAATTATAAAATAAATTCCAACCGTTGTCAAAGCAAATAAAAACTCTCCCGGAGAAGATTTCACTCTATTTTATCGCCGTGGTGAGATCGAATATCGGCAGGAACATCGCGATGGAAATAAAGCCTATAAAAAGACCCATGGTAATTATCAGCGCGGGCTCTATAAGCGATATTATTCCGTCGATGGATATTTCGACCTCGTATTCGAAGAAATCTGAAGCCTTTATAAGCAGTTTCGGCAGCGTTCCTGTTTTTTCGCCGGTCTGGATCATTTTGGTAACGATAGCCGGGAACTCCTGCTTACCCTTCAGGATGTCGTAAAGAGTAAGACCTTGCGAAACGCCGCCTTTGAGTGACATCACTACCCTTTTAAGCACGGTGTTTTCAACTATATTTTCGCAGACCTCGAGGCTCCTTATTATCGGAACGCCGCTGTTGAGAAGAGTTGCGAGCGTCCTTATAAACCTGGCGACCGTTGCCTTCGATATAAGGTCGCCGAATATAGGCATTTTGAGAAGAAACGAATCGTATGACGCCCTCGCTCTTTCGTTAGTATTGATAAGCCACCTGAAAGCGAAAACGGAAGCAATAATGGCGGTAATTATCAGAAGATAATGGTTCTGCATGAATTCGCTGGCCTTCATGAGCAGTACGGTAGGCGCCGGAAGCGCCGCTTTTGATTTCGCGAAGACCTTGGTGAATTTCGGAAAGACGTAAGCTACCAGAAAAAATATGACGCTCGCGGCGATCGCGCTGAGCGTCAGCGGATATATCATGGCCGACTTGACCTTGGAGCGGATTTTGGTGTCGCGCTCGGAAAATTTGGCGATGCGCTCCAGAACTTCGTCAAGCCCCGCGCCGGTTTCACCGGCCTTTATCATATTGGCGGCGACGTCGTCGAAAACCTGCGGATGGCGTGAAACGGCTTCAAAAAAAGTCTGACCCGTCGCGATGCGGGTCTTGATATCGACGATAACGCTTTTCAAATGCGGATTCTGCGTCTGATCGACAAGCGATTCAAGGCTTTCGATGAGCGTGACGCCAGCCGATATCAGCGTAGAAAGCTGTATGTAAAAATAAGTGATCTCCTTCTGCGAGATCCTTCCGAACATGGCGCCGAAAAGAGTAAAGTAAGGCTTTATCTTCTTCTTCACTTCGCGGATTTCCACTACATAAAGGCCCTTTTCGATCAGGGAGTCGATCAGCGCCTCTTCGCTCGCCGCCTCGGCGAACGAAGTCTGCACCTTGTTTTCACGATCGGAGGCCTTGTATTCATATAACGGCATAACTCACCCGCTTTAAAATTTAATTTATATTATAATCAAGTAAGCGTTTATGGCCTGCTCTTTTCCCTTTACGAAAAAAGGCGGAAGCGGCTCGCAACGAAACCTGTCTTTCACCAGGTTATAAACGCTTTCGTTTATGACTATTTCATTGTAGCCGGCCTTCGCCTGAAGGCGCGCGGCCAGATTAACCGTGTCGCCTATCGCGGTATATTCCATACGGTCGAGCGAGCCGACGTTTCCGACTATGGCTTCGCCCGTATTGATGCCAATGCTGAAACTCACTTCCACGCCGAATTCGCTCCTGTATTCGTCAGCCATTCGTTTGACCGTTTCTATGATCTCGACGGCGGTCATGACCGAACGCACGGGATCGTCGTCGTGTTTCATGGGAGCGCCGAAGAAAGCCATCACGGCGTCTCCTATAAATTTATCGAGCGTGCCGTCGTGCTTGAATATTATCTGCGTGATCTCCGAAAATGTTTTGTTAAGCATCGAAAAGACTTCCTCAACCTTGAGCTGCTCGGACATTTTAGTGAAATTCTTGATGTCGGCGAACATGACGCTGATCTCGCGCTTTTCTCCGTCGAGTTTGAGTTCGCCGGAAGTCTGCGTGAGCTGGTCGATAAGGTTCGGTGAAAGGTAGCGCTCCATATTGTTGCGGATGCTTCTTTCGCGCTTGATCGCCATTATAAGCTTGGTATTTTCAACGGCCACGGAAACGGCGCTGGCAAAGTTTTTCAGAAATTCGGCGTCCGATTCGTCGAACGGCTGCGCCGCGTCTTTTTCAAGATAAAACGACCCCTGCAGGCCCTGCTGCGAGACCAGGGGTATGCACAATATCGACTTCGCACTCAGGGCCACCACGCTTTCCGCGGATGCGAAACGCTCGTCCATGAGGCTGTTTTTGATAAGGACCGGACCGGGGTTATTTTTCATGTAGGCGAGTATCGATTTCGACACCAGGTTTTCGTCGACCTTGAGGTCGCTCAAACTCATCTTGCGCGCCACGTAGGGAACGAATCTGTCCGACTTTTTTTCGTAAAGCAGGACCAGGCCTCTGTCCACTTTTTTTATCTGGTGTACCAGGTCGAGTGCTATATTAAGAAGCTGCTTGAGGTTGAGTATTTCAGAGATGGATTTCGTAAGTTCGAAAAGTATTTTCATTTCAGAGTTGATCCGGGCGTTGTCGCTGGCGTAGGAGTTCACCATCTCGGTAAGTCTGGTCTGAAACCTGGCGGTCTCCTCGCGGAAGTTGCGTTCGTTAGTTTTTTCGTTGAAGTCCTTAAGAAGTTCGCCCACTTTAACGGAAAATTCGTTCAGAACGAGATTCTGTGCCGCCGCCTTCTCGCTGGTGTATTCGCTGATCTCGCTTTTGTTGACGATTATCGACTGCAGAAGTTCCTCGTCGTTGAATTCAACCAGCACGTCGCCGATCCTGACGACGTCGTAGTTGGCTATGGCGCTTTCTCTGATCTTTTTTCCGTTGAGCCATGTGCCGTTCGTCGACTGGTTGTCGGAAACCCGCCAAGAGCCGTCCCGGAAAAAAAGCCTGGCGTGAAGCCTTGATGCGATAGTGGATTTTACCATGACGGAGCATTCGGGACTGCGGCCCAGAGTGTACTCTTTGGTTTCATCGAGTTCGACGGTGTTGAATTCCCTGTTGCTGTTCACTATGGTAATGTTCACTCAAATCACCTTTTTATTTAATATTCAGCCATTTTCGATCGTCGGTCAGTTCAAGTATAAGCGCTGGAGTTTTAAGACTTTTCGCCTTGCTGTTCTCGATTACGGCGCCCTGTATCTCAATGGAGTATTTTCCCGAAGGCATCGACAAAAACCTCGGGTCGAATTTCAATACGCCCAGATTCAGGCGCGTTTCCTGTATCGGAAAACTCTGTTCGGAAACGTTGGCGCCGGTGTTGAAATACCCTATAACGTTGTACGACGCAATGCCGAGCGAAGTAACGGCCTTGTCCCAGGAAAGCGTCTGGTTGTCTTCGTCGAAACGCGAGCTGGCCGGCTCTTTTATTTTTTTGTAAAGCGCGTCCGTGCGCTGTACGTAAAAATTGAAAATCTCGGAGAACGCTCCTTCGACTGGGGGGACCTTATTCGCTAAAATCGGCTTTACTCTTAAAGTGTGGGAACCGGAAGAAACGTTTTCATTGATTCCGTAACTCGCGCTCGTCGTGTAATTTCGATTTTCGGCGTGCGACATTATGACCCCGTCCAGTTCGACCATATAGCTCGCGACCGGAAGTTTTTCGACCAGCACCGGTTGCCATCTTATGATATTGTTATAAGCGTCGAAGTTCAACTGCGTTATTTTCCCGAGTTCGCTCGACTCTTCACCGACGCGCGTGTCAAAAACATAGAGCTCGGAATACGGTCCGGTTAATTCCGGCGTAACATTGGCTAGAACGGCCTTTACGGCTACCTCGTGAGTGCCCTGACTAAGATAGTCGGAGGAAAATTCAGGCCGTATATACAGGTCCGGGCGTTCCGTGCCGTCCACTTTGACCCTGTAATAGCATATCTGATCGCTTATGACGACCGGCAGCCACCTGACGATCTTGCGCGAATGAACATAAGCGAGCCCGGAAACCTGAGGAACGTTCGTGTCGACGAAAATTTCGAGAGGATCTGAATACGGTCCGCTCAATTCGGGGTTATAATTCTGCAAAAGCGCCTGGATCATAATTTCGTGCGTGCCGCTGGGAACTGCCGCGGCGTTGTATTCGTTCTTGCCGAGCACATTGTACTTGGCCTCATCGTCTATTTTGATCCTGTAAACGCAGGGCTGGTCGTCGGCGTAAACACTGTCCCAGTTTATTAATTTAGATGTCGGATTAAATTTGAGGCCGCCCACTTTCGCGATCTCGGGAAGCTCGCCGACCGGCAGCCATATAGGCGAAGATTTCAAACTCTGATTGAAACCGTCGAAAGCGGTTACCTCCAGGATGCAGTTCGAGGAATCCGAAGGCAGTTTGCTTTTGACCGTGGCAAGGGCCACCGAATCAGTCGAAACGACATCGAGTATTTTAGTGTAAACGCTTCCGCCCGGCCGGCTGTAATTGGCGTAAATTTTGTAAACGTAGTTTGACACCGGCTGCGCCAGAGACCATTTCAGTTCGTCGGCCAGAGGCTCGTAACCAAAATTCTCCGGATACGGGATGGATTCGTAGGGGCGGTTATCGTCTTCGAGCTCGAAAAGATATTCGGCGCTCCAGGGGCCTTCGTCGAGGACCGTTATCTGTATGTCGGACGAATCGATCATAACGGTCTGCACCCTTAGTTTGTGGCTTCCTTTGACCATTCCCGGAGGAATGCCATAGCAGGCAGGCTTCGTTATATAAATGCCGCCGATGTCGTCGTCGAACATGACGCGGTAACTATACATGTCGCCCGCTTCGCCGTAAGGGGACCAGCTGACATAGCCGGAACTCATGAATATGTCGACGATCAGGACCAGGGGCAAAGTAGAAACCGACTTTATATTGAAACGCAATATATCCGAAAGCGGACCGAAATCGAGCGGATGAGAGCTTCCGGCGATCTTCGCCTGTACCTGTACGGTCCGCCAGCCGGTCAGGAACATGGCGACCGAAAACTCGGGCTTCGGAACGTAATACTGAATGAGGCTGCCGTCGATCCTGACGGCGTATTCTATCTGTCGGCCCTCGAGCGTGACCGGTTTCCACTTTATGACCTTGTCGACCGAGTAATAGAACAACCCCGCCGGCTTGGTTATAGACGCCTGGTCGTGAAGATTTATCGTATATTCGGCCGACGCGTCTTCGGAATTGGCGTATCCGGCGGCGATCGCGACGGCTCTGATGGTGGTAGTAATGGCGATTTCTATCGTGCCTGTGAATTTAGGACTTTCAAGCGTCGGAACGGTGTGGTCGAGGGTATAAAAAATTTCGGCGCCGGGAGTGTCGCAGGTCAATAACACTTCCAGTGTGGTATCGTAAATGCCCGATTCATAATTGAAACGCGGCGCGGAGGCTGCGGTCGTCGATAACTGTATTTCGTAAGTGCCGGAAACGGCGTCGGAATTCACATAGCCGCTTTTAACCGCAAAAGCTTTTATAGTGACGGCCCTCCAGGCGACCAGCGGCCCGGAGTATAAAATGGAATTGAGATTCGGCTCGGTTCCGTCAAGCGTGTAATATATGGAAGCGCCAGGCGTCGCGACGGTTAGAGCGACCTCGCGGGTGGAGTTGTACACGCCGGGCGTGATGCTGAAAACAGGCGTCGCGACCTTGAGAGGAACGTCGACGATCTCGTAAGTGCCGGAAGTTATTTCGGAATTTATAAATCCCTGCTTTACGGCGACGGCCTTTAAGAACGCCGTTTCGGAAAGCGTAACGGGATTCGTATCGCCGTATAGAATAGACGTTTCCGGCGCAGGCGGGCTGGAACCGGTCGTGTAATATATGTCCGCTCCGGCCGTGGCGGTGCTCATCTTAATCCGCTCGCCGGGCGCGTAAGTTCCGGGCGGCGGGTCGAAAACGGGGGCCGCGGCCGTCTGGGGCGGAACAACTATATTGAGCGTGTACGAAGCGGAAACGATATCAGACTCTACCATTTCGGTTTTTACGGCCATAGCCGAAATTTTCAGCGTGCCGGAAACCTCTATGGGAGACTGATATAGAGCGCTCGAAGAATTCGGCGTTTTGCCGTCAAGCGTGTAGTAGATCTTCGCGCCCCCGGTCGCGCACGATACGGAAACCTCCAGCGTCCTGTCATAAGTTCCGCCGGCGGGAGTCAATACGGGGTCGGCGACCTTTTCGAGAGGCACGATGCCGTCGATAATGGATTTAATGCTCTCGGGGGCCGTATTCGAATCGACGGCCGTTTTATTTATGACGACCGATTCGGCGAGCCCTTTCGATTTTATTTCCGCCAGAGCAGCGGCAGAACCCGCGGCGTAAACGAACGATCTCAGCGCTTCGCTCGCCTCGATGAAATTTCTCGGCGGAGGAAGGATCACGTTTTTAACGGACGCATCGAGCGCATCGGCGCTCAAGACGTAAATAACGGTTCTGGCGGACTTCGCGAGTTCGGCAACGTTGAGAAGTCCCCCTGAACCGTTCACTATCATGGCTTGCGATATATTTTTTATTTCGTCGTAATTTTTCGTGATGACCGTTTCGCCGCTGTAGACGCTGAGATCTATAAAAGCCGGGGGGGCGATATTCTTCTCGGTGGAAAAAAGTGCTAGCGCCGTCGAGAAATCGTTTATTTCTATATTTTTTACGCTTACGCTCTTCAAACCCGAAGGAATTTCAGAGTATTTCGGGATCCGGCCGATGAGGTTGCGGTATAAAAAACGGCCTGTCGAATTTTCTTTGACGGTGAGCATTATGAACGAATCTTTTTCGGCCGGCGCGAAGCGGAGCGAAAATTTATCGTCCGAGATGGCCGCCGCTACAAGTTCGTTGTTGAGATAACGGTCGGTCGCTACCAGAGAGTATCTGCCGGAAGTGAAATCCGACGCCCGCATCGCGGGGGCGCCGGCCGGCGAACCGCTCTGGTGGGCCTGCGGAATCGCGCCCTCGAAGTAAAAAAAACTTTCATAGTTCACGCCGGGCGCCGAAGCGGAGCTTCCTCCTCCGCCCCCGCCGCCGCAGCCGTTTAAAATGACGAGCGCTGATATTAAAACCGATATGGCAAATAACACGCGGTTGTATAAAGGCACTTTTACTTTCTCCTGCGTTATTTTTCCGCCAATATGACGATAGAGCGGGGGCGCACTTTAATGCTGCCTTCGACGCGCGCCGGCATTTCGTCGTCCGCGAATATGTCCTTTCCGCTTTTTTCGAAGGTATCGGCCTTGAGGCGCCAGTGCATTTTAGGGCGCGCGGGAGGCAGTTCGAAAATGAGCGGCTGCGAAAACGCGTTGATGGCGATGTAAAACCTTTTATCGTAATTTTTGATCGAAGTGATCTTTGAAAGCCCGTTGATCGTGAACGCCAGCGAATGCGAAATGTTCGACCAGTCGGGCTGATTCAATTTAACGCCGTGCCAGTCGATAAATTTCGCCGAAATCTCGGGGTTGTGGGCGTCGCTTTTATTAAGGAAAGTTTCAAGACAGAATATAGGATTTTCCCTTCTGAACGCGATTATTTTTTTGAAATAGTCGAAGACCTCACGATATTTTTCGATAAAATCCCAGTCGAACCATGAAAGTTTGTTGTCCTGACAGTAGCAGTTATTGTTGCCCCTCTGGGTCCGGTAAAACTCGTCGCCGCCGAGTATCATGGGCGTTCCCTGCGATATCATCAGAAGCGTCACAAAATTTTTCGCCTGCCGGATACGGGTGCGGTTTATTTCTATATCGCCCGTTTCGCCTTCCGCGCCGTAATTATAGCTGCGGTTGTCATCGGTCCCGTCGGCGTTGTATTCGCCGTTCTCAAAATTGTTTTTATTGTTGTAGGTGACCAGGTCCCTGAGGGTAAAACCGTCGTGAGAAGTGATGAAATTGATGCTGTGGTAGGGGGCGCGGCCGTTGCCGTAAAGATCGGGGCTTCCGCAGATGCGCGTAGCCAGGGCCGAAACGAAGCCATCGTCGCCCTTCATGAAACTCCTTATATCGTCTCTGAATTTTCCGTTCCACTCGGCCCAGCCCGGAGGAAATTCGCCGACCTTGTAGCAGCCCGCGGCGTCCCAGCCTTCGGCGATAAGTTTGGTGCCGGCAAGGATCGGGTCTTCTTCGATGTCGCGCAGAAGGCTGTTTACGCCGATCCAGGCGCCGCTGGCGTCGCGGCCGAGTATGGCGGCCAGATCGAAGCGAAAACCGTCGACGTGCATTTCGGAAACGAAATAACGGAGGCTGTCAAGTATCATCTGCTTGACCGCGGAGTGGTTGCAGTTAAGGGTATTGCCGCATCCGGAATAATTCTTATAGAACCTGTTAGCGTCGAGATGGTAGTAAAGGCGGTTATCTATGCCCCGGAAAGCCACGCTGGGGCCGACTTCGTTACCCTCGCCCGTATGGTTGTACACCACGTCGAGAATGACCTCGATGTCCGCGTAGTGCAGCTGTCTGACCATGTCCTTAAATTCCACGACTACCCCGCCGGGTTCTTTAGAAGATGAATACAGTGAGTTCAGCGCGAAAAAAGACAGGGAATTATAGCCCCAGTAATTTTTAAGGCGCTCGCCGGTTTTCGGATTGACGCGGATTATCTCGTCCTCGTTGAATTCATGCACCGGCAGGAACTCTATGGCCGTAATGCCGAGTTCCCTGAAATATGGTATTTTTTCAGCGATACCGGCGAAAGTACCGCGTGAAGCGACCCGCGAAGACTGGTGCATCGTCGTGCCGCGGGCGTGGGTTTCATAAATGATGGTTTTATTCAGGGGGATACGCGGATGATGGTCGTCCTGCCAGTCGTAATGAGAATCGTCGACCAGGACGCATTTCATTCCGGGACCGGAATTATCGACCGGTGATGGATAAAGGTCGACGTCTTTTTTCTGCGCCTTGTCGTATCCGTAGGCTGCGTCGAAATGCCAGCGGTTATCAAAACTGACCAGAGCCCTCGCATAAGGGTCGATCAAAAGTTTGTTGCGGTTGAAACGGTCGCCCGTCTTTTCAGGCGAGTACTCGCCGCTGAACCTATAGGCGTAGCAGAGTAAGCTGAAATCAAGGCCTATAATGTGTATATGCCAGATATCGCCGGTTTTGTTTTTTTTAGGGTTTAATTCGAATGATACGAATGGAGAACCCAGATCGTTCAGCTTATAAAACTCAAGCGTCACGCCCTGAGAATTTTTGGATAAGACGGCGAAATTCAATCCGCCTTTTTTGTCGAACGAACTCCCTAAGGGATATGGCCTTCCTTTTAATGATTTATATTCCTGCATTATCCATTATTTTTCTACTTCTTTAATAGCTACGTTAATGTGCAGCAATCCGAACTGAGTTTGAAAAGGTATTAAAATAGCCGGAACGTCGGATTCTGGTATCTGTATCTCGCGCCCCATGAATAAAGTCGGCGGAGAAAAATCGACCGTGTAGCCCGAGTCGACAAGAAGCGCTATGGCCCTTCCGGTGACCATGTTGGTCATTTCCGCCAGCGCCGAACGCGCAAGCGTCCCCATCTCTTCGCTGACCGATTCCAGGGTCATTCGCGAGGCTATCTCACGGGCGAGTTCGTTGTCGAGCGAATAAATGACCCGGCCTTTGACGTTGCCGACAACCCCGAGTATGATAACTGCGTGCCGGTCTTTTGAAACGGCGACATCGTTAGAAATCATCAACCCGGTGCGGTTGAATGAAATGCCGGTGACTATCTGCGGCAAAACATGAGTGGCGGCCTCAATAAAAGGATTTATAAGTTCCTTTTTGATTTTAAACACCCCTGGAATTTTTCAAATGCGATTTTTACCGTTCATTTGCGCCATGAAAGCGGTTATTGAGAAAGTTCTCACATCTTCAGGACCTTATCGATGGTGGATATAAGATTGTCCTCGGTGAACGGCTTTACTATAAAGTGCTTCGCGCCGAGGGTAAGCGCCTCGATGACCTTGTCTTTCTGAGATGCGGCCGAAACCATTATCACGCGTGCCTGAGGATTGATCTGCTTGATCTGTTTAAGCCCTTCGATGCCCGATTCGCCCGGCATGGTAATATCCATGGTCACAAGGTCCGGTGTTTCAGCCAGATAAACTTTCAAGGCGTTTTCGACGTTTTCGGCCTCGACTATATTGTCGAAACCGAATTTAGCGAGAATTTTTTTGATGGTATAGCGCATAAACTGCGCATCATCGACAATAAGTATTTTTTCTGCTCTTTCCCCCATCGGTTTTCTCCTTGTGCATTCCTGTATTTAAAGTTTTTATTATCGCCTATACTTTTACCATAATACAAGACCGTTGTCAATACTATTTTTGTAATTTATACTTTTTTTGTCTTTTTTGTCGAGGCGGTCAAACGCCTTTTTTATCCGCCGGCCATACATACTTGTGCATCTGAAGCTGAAACCTTGCATCTATGCAATCTTTCAGCATCCACCCGATTATTTTTTCCGGCTTTATACGGCCATAGACCGCCGACAGCAAAACTCCGCACCTTTCGGTAAGGGAATTATCCAATATAATTTTTTTGCAATATTCATAATCGTCCCTGTCGCCTATCACGAATTTTATCTCATCAACGGGCCTGATGTACTTAAGATTTTCGGGCTCCATCATCCCGGCGCATCCCGAAGAAGGGGTTTTTATATCCATGATGATCACCGCCTTCGGGTTTATGCCCTTGATAGACAGCGAACCTGAAGTTTCGATCAGAAGCCGGGGCGCGATCGCGTTAGGTCTGAGAGCGCTGCGGCCTTCCACGTAATCTGCCAGGGCGTCGATCAGAAGCCTGGCATCTTTCTGGAAAAGAGGCTCTCCGCCTGTAAGTTCGACTATGTGGGCGCCGAGACGGTCCACCTTTTCTATAATCTCGCCGGCCGTCAGGTACCTTCCATACTTATAAGCGTATTGCGTGTCGCAATAAGAGCAGCGCAGATTGCAGCCGCTGAGCCTTACGAAAGCGCAGTTGAGTCCCGCGTATGAAGATTCGCCCTGAACGCTTTTAAATATCTCGTTCACCTTGAATTTTAGATTTTTCGCATCGTTCTCTTTTTTCATAAGGGTTATTATAACACGATAAAAAACTTTTTTTCAATAAAATAATCTGGCCGCAGAAAATAATGCAAATAATATATCGCCGCTTATTGAAAAAAAAAAATTAATATGGTATTATAAAGTGCTTGACGTTAAAATTTCTCATTGAAAGCTTTCGGTTTCTTTCAAACCGCATGCTTTTATTTATTTATTTTTAAAAAGAATTAAGAGGTCTATTATTCTATGGCTATGGACATTTTCGAATCGCTGAATCCAATGCAATATGAGGCTGCAACGCTTACCGACGGGCCTCTCATAATATTCGCCGGCGCCGGCACCGGTAAAACGAAGGTCATCACCCACCGCATCGCCTACCTTATAAAAAAGAAAAGCGTGAACCCCAAAAACATACTCGCTATTACCTTCACCAATAAAGCCGCCGAAGAAATGCGCACCAGGGTAGATGTTTTGCTGCCAGGAAACGGCCGCGACGTATGGATATCGACATTCCATAAGATCTGCCTGTTTATCCTGCGCAATAACGCCGCCGAAGCAGGTCTCACGAAAAATTTCATCATTTACGACGACGGCGATCAGAACGCCCTCGTCAAAGAATGTCTGAAAGAACTCGACATAAACGAGGAAAACATCAAGCCTCGAATGATCCTCTCGAAGATCTCTCTGGCCAAGTCAAACCTGATATCCGAAGAAGAATATCTGCTGAACGAAAGCTCGCACATCGACACCGTCGTCGAGAAAGTCTATAAGCTGTATAACAAAAAACTCAGACAAAACAACGCCGTCGATTTCGACGATATAATCTATCTGGCGGTCAGCGTTCTCAAATCCAGCGAATCGATTCTGAAAACCTATTCAACTCGCTTCAAATATGTACTGGTCGACGAATACCAGGACATCAATTACTCGCAGTATGTGTTCGTAAAGATACTTTCTAACATTCATAAGAACATCTGCGTCGTAGGCGACGACGACCAGTGCGTATGCGCGAATTCCGAGGTCCTTACGCCCGGCGGATACCAGAAGATCGAAAATATGCTCGAAGGCAGCCAGGTCGTTTCATGCACCGGCCGCGACGGCGTTAATATAGCAAGGGCCGATAAAGTAACGCGAAGACCCTATACCGGCCAGGCGATCAGGATAACTCTCGAAAACCAGAAGACGCTCACCGTAACTCCCAACCATCTTCTTTTCGCGAAATACAACTCCTCGGCTGCGCTGAACTATGTCTACATGATGTACCGCAAGAGCTTCGGATTCAAAATAGGCATATGCCAGGGGCTTTCGCTCTTCACCGAGTCGCGCAAATACGACCTCGAGGAAGGCGATAAAATATGGATACTCAAGATATGTAAAAACCCGAAAGACGCCTCCTATTACGAATCGCTTTACTCCACTAAATATGGCATCCCGACGCTTCACTTCACGTCGCGCTCAATGGGGGCCTCACTCGAACAGGACAAGATCAAAAAAATATACTCCGAGATCGACACGTTCGTCCGCGCCGAGGTGCTGATGCGCGATCTTATGATCTACGAGGAACACCCTCATTACGTCTCGGTAGTAAAGACCCGCTCGCTTTCTTCGCCCAAAGTTCTCAGCCTTACGATGTTCGGCTCCAACGAGCGCTCGCGCGAGAACAGCTGGTACTTCCACAGAATGAACCTCGATATCAACGCCCAGAACATAGGGCTTCTGCGCGGCGACAACGCCGAGGTCAAAAAGAGCGGTTCGCTCGACAAATGGAAGGTCGAAGCGGTGCGCGAAGATTATTCCGAACTGGTCAGTTTCGCGAAAACAATATCGGGCCTCGACGAGCTGCTGCTGGTCGAAAAAGCACAACTTACATCCAAGGCGCCGTTCTATCAGATGCCGGCTTCGCACGTCCACGAAAATATGACGCTCGCCTTCTTCAACCATAAAGACAAAAAGATCGAAGAACTTATGGTTGCCGAAGTCGAAACCATCGACTACGAAGGTTTCGTTTACGACCTTTCGGTAGAGCACCTGCATAACTTCATAGTCGACGGATTCGTCGTGCATAACTCCATCTATTCATGGCGCGGCGCCGACGTACGCTCGATGCTCAATTTCGAACGCGACTACCCGAACTCGCAGGTCGTAAAGCTCGAACAGAACTACCGCTCCACTAAAAACATACTGCTCGCCGCCTCCGAAGTGATCAAAAATAACGTGACCAGGCGCGAAAAAACCCTGTGGACGCAGGGAGAGTCCGGCGAGAAAATAACGGTTTACGAGGCCATAAACGAACAGGCCGAGGTCGTATTCGCCATCAACCAGATGCGCCAGGTCATCTACCGCGAAGATAAAAAATATTCCGATTTCGCCTTCTTCTACAGAACGAACGCCCAGTCGCGCGTCATCGAAGAAACCCTCATCAAGGAAGGCATACCCTATAAAATGGTAGGCGCCATAAGGTTTTACCAGCGCAAGGAAATCAAGGACGTCATCGCCTACCTGAGGCTCATATTGAATACCAGCGACAATCTCAGCCTGCTTAGAATTTTGAACGTGCCGCGCCGCGGCATTGGCGAAAAATCGATAAGCTCACTTGTCGCGTTCGCCAACGAAAAAAACATTTCCATCTTCGACGCGCTCGCGAAGGTCGCCGAGATCGAAGACCTTCCGCTGAAGGCCAAAAACACCACTCTCAATTTCGTCGACCTGATCAACGAACTTCGCGCCGACAGCGCGAAACTTAACGTGACCGAACTCACCAAAAGCGTGCTCGACAAAACCGGATACCTCCGCGAACTCAAGGTCATCAACTCGTCGCAGACGCTCGACCGTTCCAAGAACATCAACGAATTCCTGAGCGTCACCGAATCTTTCGACATGGAAAAAAGCAGCTCGGGGATCTCGGGATTTTTAGAAAGAGTCACGCTGGTAAGCGATCTCGATGAGATCGACGAAAAGCAGAACTCCGTTACGCTCATGACCTTCCACGCGGCCAAGGGCCTGGAATTCCCCGTCGTGTTCATGCTCGGCATGGAGGAAAAATTATTCCCGCACGAGCATTCGAGCGATGAAAACTACGATATCGCCGAAGAAAGAAGACTGTGCTACGTCGGAATGACGAGGGCGCGCGAAAGGCTGTATATCATACATACCAAGCAGCGGCGCATATTCGGCTCCGTTTTCACCAATCCTGTCTCCAGATTCGTTTCTGAAATCCCGGATTCGCTCGTAATAAATATTTCCTGCGAGGAAGAGTTTCTCAGCAGCGTGCCGCAGATGAACCGCCACAAAATTTTCCGCGCCGGCGCTACCCATCGCGAAGACGACGATGACGGCTACGGCGCCCGCGACCTCGGGCCCGACGCCTCCAAAAGATCGGCTTCCGCTACGACCGACTCGCACGGCGAAGAACTCGCCGAATTCGGCGGGGTGACCTTCGCTAAAAACGACAGGGTGAAGCATTCGATGTGGGGCATAGGCGTCGTTCTCGAGGCAACAGGGCGCGGCGACGAATGCCTTGTCAAGGTCAATTTCATGAACGTGGGCGAAAAGAAACTGCTTCTCAAATACGCTCCGCTCGATAAAATTTAACGCGGCCGCGGCACCTCCCTCGCGGGGCGTCGGCTTTACTTACTTAAAATGTTGAAAAAGGGAATACTTGAATAAATGGAATACATTCAGTTAGAGGAAAAAGTCAGAAGTTACTACCCCAACGCGAATTTCGAGTACTTGAAAAAAGCATACGACTACGCTCGCGCCGCACATAAAGACCAGTTCCGCGCCAGCGGCGAACCTTATTTTATACATCCCTTCGACGTGGCGATGATTCTCGCCGACCTCAAACTCGATGAAATATCCATAGCGGCGGGGCTTCTACACGACGTCGTGGAGGACACTTCAATAACCTGCGAAAACATTTCGGCCGAATTCGGCACCACCATGTGCGTTATCATCGAGGGAGTCACCAAGCTTTCGAAACTCTCGTTCAAGTCGAAAGAGGAGTTCGCCGCAGAAAACCTCCGCAAGATGCTTTTCGCGTTAAGTAAAGACATACGCGTTATGCTCGTCAAACTGGCCGACAGGCTTAATAATATCCGCACACTCGGGCACCTGGCGCCCGAAAAGCAGAAAAGAATCGCGCGCGAAACTCTCGAAATTTACGCTCCGCTCGCGCACCGTCTCGGCATGCACGGCATTAAAATAGAACTCGAGGACGCCAGTTTCCGCATATGCGAGCCCGAGATCGCCGCCGAGCTCGACACCAAACTCGTCAAAGATAAGCAGGTAGCCGAAAAATATATAAACGAAATCATCGAAACGCTCAAAGCAGAATGCGGCGAAAATAACATCCAGTGCGAGATATTCGGCAGGCAGAAACACCTTTACAGCATCTACAAAAAGATCAACAACAAAGATAAGACCTTCGACGATATTTACGACCTGATAGGCCTGCGCGTCGTCGTGAATTCGATCAACGACTGCTACGCAGTGCTCGGGCTTGTCCACAAGCTTTGGAAGCCCATCATGGGACGGTTCAAAGATTACATAGCCGTGCCGAAGACCAACCTCTACCAGTCGCTTCATACGACCATCGTTCACGGCGGCGGCGAGCCCGTCGAAATTCAGATACGCACCGACGTCATGCACCGCATAGCCGAGGAAGGTATCGCCGCGCATTGGAACTATAAGGAAGTCGGCTCTAAAAAGGCCGCCGAGGGCCAGAAAAAAGACATGGCATGGCTCCGCCAGATAATCAACTGGCACCGCGACGTTACCGACGCGCGTGAATATATCGAGACCATCAAGATCGACCTCTACCAGGACGAGGTATTCGTTTTCACGCCCAACGGCGATATCAAAGTGCTCACCTCGAAAAGTACGCCGCTGGATTTCGCTTACCTCATACATTCCGAGGTCGGCAATAAATGCGTCGGGGCGAAGGTCAACGGCAAGATGGTCACGCTCGATTACGAGCTTAAAAACGGCGACATAATCGACATCCTGACCTCCAACAGCGCCAGGCCTTCCAAAGACTGGCTCAAGATCGTAAAATCCCCGCACGCCCGAACCAAGATCAAGGCGTGGTTCAAGAACGAAGAACGCGAGAACGATCTTAAAAAAGGGCGCGACAATTTCAACGAATACTTTGCCGGCCATATAAAAGACGTCATCAAATTTTACGAAGAGCTCAATAAAACCCCATTTCTTCATGAAAAGCAGGGGTTTTCGAAAGACGACTTCGACCTCAACCGCGTCATGAAATCGCGCATCTTCTCTGAAGCCCTTTCCGCGCTCAATTTTAAAGCGGTAGACGACCTTTTCGTCATCATCGGCCGCGGCGAATATCAGATCCGCAACGTCTTCGCGAAGATGTTCCCCGAGTATATCGAATCGGTCCTCAATAAGACCAAACCCATGCACGTGCTGCAGCAGAAAAAGGCGCCCGAAAAAAAATCGAAGTCGGTCAACGGCGTTATCGTGTCGGGCCTCGACGACGTGCTGGTGCGCTTTTCTAAATGCTGCACGCCCGTACCCGGCGACCCGATCGTCGGCTTCATCACTCGCGGCCGCGGCGTGTCTATACATCGCCGCAACTGCCCCAACATCTGCATCGACCAGACCGAAAAAGACCGCATAATAGAGGTCAGCTGGGACCAGACCCGCCTTCAGTCGCACAACATTTCGTACGCCACCCGCATCAGGGTCAAGGCGATCGACCGTCCGAACCTTCTGCTGAACGTCACCAACCTCATATCTAATCTTAAACTCAATATTTACGAACTGCACGCCCGTATCGAAAAGAATTTCGCCATAGTCGAATTCACCGTCGATATCATAAACGTGCAGCAGCTGGACGAATTCATCAAAAATATCGAAAAGATCGACGGCGTCATGAACGTATACCGCACTGAAAACACCACCCCGCCGGCCGGCCATACGCCGAATAAAAAATGACCATGCGCCGCGACTTCGGTTCTAACCCCGAATGCCGGGCCGGACTCGACGCATAATTTTTCCGCTCGAGGAACATTCTATTATTCTGATATTCTGATTTTACATCTACTTTCTAAATACATTCCGGAGGAAACCAATGAGCATCAAATCACATCCTAAAGGACTTTACGTGTTATTTTTCACCGAGGCATGGGAACGCTTCTCATATTACGGCATGCGCGCCCTCCTGGTTCTATACCTCGTAAAGCACATCAATATGGCCCGCCACGAGGCGCTCGAGATATACGCGCTCTACACCGGACTCGTATACTTCACGCCTATGATAGGCGGATACCTCGCCGATAAATATCTCGGAGCCCGAAAAGCGATCATTATCGGCGGACTCGTCATGGCGCTCGGTCACCTCGCGATGGCCTTCGAGTCCCTCCTCTACACGGCCCTGGGGCTTCTCATCGTCGGAAACGGTTTCTTTAAACCCAATATATCGACCATCGTCGGCGGACTCTACGAAGAACACGACCCGCGCCGTGACGGCGGGTTCACGATCTTTTACATGGGCATCAACCTTGGCGCCTTCTTCTCGCCGCTTGTATGCGGCACGCTCGGCGAAACGATCGGATGGCACTGGGGATTTTCGGCCGCCGGCATTGGCATGGTGGCCGGGCTTCTCGTATTCCTGCTCGGGCAGAAGATACTCGGGCCCAAAGGCTTTCCGCCACATTCCACGCGCGAATATCTCACCGCTAAAGATTACTTCGACGTGCTCGTATATACCGTCGCTTCAGTGGCCTTCGTTTTCGGCTTTCTCAAATTCTGGGAATTCTTCGGACCGCGCTGGAAAGAATTCACCTTCGCAAGCAAGACCATGTTCTCAGTATTGTCAATAGCAGCGGTCCTCGCCGTTGGAAAGTTGTTCGCTAAAAAGAACCGGGCGGTGCCCGGCGCTTTATATAAAAATGGCGCTGAAGAAACCGGCGACGCCCCGCTCAGCTGGGAAGAATGGCAGCGCATAATCGTCATCTGCGTCATATCGATATTCGTCATTTTCTTCTGGATGGGCTTCGAACAGGCCGGCGGCACGCTGACGCTCTTCGCCGACCAGCAGACCGACAGGCATTTCATGGGTTTCGAAATTCCCGCCTCGTACTTCCAGTCGATCAACCCGCTGGCGATAATGCTCATGGCGCCCTTCTTCTCGATACTCTGGTACAGTCTCGACGACTCGAAATACGCTCTGTCGACCCCCGCTAAAATGGCCATAGGCATGATCACGCTCGGCCTCGGCTTCATCGTTATGTATTTCGGACAGTCGCTCGCATTCAGCGGCGACTCAAATAAACTTACGTCCGTCGCCCTCACCAACGGATTCCAGGTCTTCCCGGGGACGGTATATATCCGCGAATTCGGAAAGGTCGGACCGCTCTGGCTCGCCATGGTCTACCTCATCCACACCATCGGCGAACTGTGCCTGTCGCCCATCGGCCTTTCGATGGTCACCAAACTCTCGCCCGAACGCTTCGTCTCGCTCATGATGGGCATCTGGTTCGTTTCGTCCGCGCTGTCTAATTACCTCGCCGGCCGCCTCGAAGAAATACTGACCGTCTACCAGTTCAATATATACATCTTCCTCATTATGTCGTCGATCGGCGCCGGCCTTCTGCTGCTAGCCCTCACGCCCATGCTCAACAAATGGTCGCACGGCAAGGCGTGACGGCTTGAAGCTCCTTCTGGAAATAAAATTACGTGACGGACATTATGACTGAAGACAACAAAACGATAATTGAAAAAGACGATAATTTAACGGTGATCGAGTCCTCAGACCGGGAAGAGACTGAAACGCGGGACGCAGAGCCGCCCGAGCGCTTCGGCTCGAGGCCGATCTGCCTTGGCGGTTCGACCTATAATGTCGAGCGGCGGCTCGACGTCGTGGCGGCCGAGGCTGATCTTTACCTGATCACCGGCGAAAATGGCGAAAAGCGCGTCCTTAAATACTACCGGCCCAAGATCGAACCGAAGCGCGATGTCGTCGAGCTGGTAAAATCCTTTGCGGGGCGCGGCGCGGTACGAATCATCGAGACTGGCAGGCACTCGAACCGGTTTTACGAAATCCAGGAATTCGCCGAGCACGGCACCCTGGCCGACATGCTCAAAGCCTCGAAGCGCCCGTCGCGGGAGTTCATAACCGAATTCATAAGAAAAGCCGCCGGATGCCTTTGGGAAATCCACTCTAAAAAACTCATCCACAGGGACATAAAGCCTTCCAACATCCTTATCAGAAGCATCGAACCTCTCGACATAGCCCTCACCGATTTCGGAATTTCATCGCTCAGCAGACTGTCTCTGCACCAGACGAGCATGAACAGGACGGTCTTGTACGCGTCTCCCGAATCCATGGCCGGGATAATATCGAAAAGCACCGATTACTGGTCGCTCGGCATGATACTTCTCGAAATGGTCATCGGCAAGAACCCGTTCGACGGCACCGCCGACAAGGTCGTCATGTTCACGCTGGCCACCAGGGCGGTTCCGGGCGTCGGCAAGCTGAAGAGCGAATTCACGCTTCCGATCATGGGGCTGCTGACGAGAAATCCGAAGAAACGCTGGGGCCACAAGGAAATCACTGCCTGGCTTTCGGGCTCGAAAGACATCGCCGTGTTTTTCGGCGACGCCTCCGACGGGATCTCCTCCGCCAGGGCGCTGCACCCCTACAGGTTCGCCGGAAAGGACTATTTCGAGCTTCGCGAGATGAGCCTGCCCATGGCTAAAAGCTGGGAGGAGGCCGTGAAGGACTTCGAGTCGGGCGCGCTAAGGGACTGGATAGCCAGAGAACTCGGCGACAAAGAAATGCTCGCGATGATAGAGGACATTGTCGAAAACTCGAAAGACAGCCCCGAAGAAAAGCTGTTCGAATTTTTCTGCCGGGCCGATGGCGAATATCCGTTCGTCTTCCGCGGAAGGCTCATTTCACGGGAATATCTGCTGGAGCTGGCGTCGAAGATAATCAAAAATTCGGCTTCCCCCGAAGATAAAAATTTTATGCGCGACGTCTTCCGGCTCGGCATAATAAAGAAATATTCCAGGCTCTGCGGCGACTCTTCGGTCTACGAACTTTACGAGGGCATCGTCGAGACTTGTTCCGGCTTCGACTCGCCCGAAGATCACTCGTCCGCCGTCCTCGCCCACTTCAGCGAAGAGTACAGGCGCGCTCTCGCCGAAAGGGTCCGCGACGCCTTCGATAATTATTACGTGCTCTCGCCGTCCGACGACGGCAGGCGCGAACAGATTCTCAAGCCGGCGCGCAAAGTGGCGGCCTGCGAAGAACACACGGTTTCCGAGCTCATATGGGCCTCGAAGATAACGGGGCTCGACCTGGTAAAAAAGAAGGATTTCGACTCGGCCGCGGCCGGGCTCAAAAGCAGATTCATCGAGCTCGACGAGAAAAACGAAATCAAGAACTACAAAGAAATGTTCACCGACGAGGACTGGATACTGGTCACCGCCATCGCGCGCAACGCCGAGATCGAGCATTCCAGGCCTTTTTACGAAAAGATGATAACCTTCAAAAAGCTGCTCGACGGAAAAATACCTTCTCAGCAGGACGCATTGAACGCTTTTTACAGCCGCGACAATTACGTCGACGTCAGTGAAATCCCTCCCGAGATCCTCGAGCCGCCGCCAGAGCCGCCGGGCATAACGCACGGACGCGCATCCAGGCCGTTCGTCGGAACCGACGCGGCGCAGCCGGCCGCGAGATTTTACGCGACGCTCTACGATATGGGCTTCGCCATGCTGACGTTCCTGTTTTCGGTCACGCTGACCGTGGCGGGCTCCGCCGGCCCGGTGCCGTTGGCTTTTATAGAATCGCTTCACAACCGTTTCTTTTTCATTCTCCTGCTGGTATATATTCCGATCGTCGAATATTTCCTCTTCGCCACGCCCGGCAAGATGAATTTCGGCATCGCCGCGGCGGGCCCGGACGGGAACGGAATGTCGCTTGTACGTTCTTTTTTCAGGGCGCTTTCAAGGTTCGCCATGTACTATATATACGGCTGCGCCGCCTTTACGGTTTACAGATTCTTATTCGACCCGGCTTTCCCATCGTCGTACACAAATATCGGATCGGCGATGTTTTTAATGGCATTTTACGCGGGCGGGATATTCGATTACATATACATGTACTTCGGAGGTGACCACATGTCCTCCTGCGAATATGTCAACAAATGCGCCGTCGTCGAAAGAAAGCGCGACGTAAACAGGGTTCCCGCGATGATAACGGCCGCCGTTTATATTCTGGTGACGATCTTCACCTGGGTTTACCTTCTCATGCCGTATTTCGACTTGAATACGATGCGCCTCGACCGCTACGCGTGGCGCTATCTCGTGGACCCGGGAACCGAAAACGTCAAATACAACGCCGGACGGCAAGAACTCATCGTCGCCGCCGACAGGGACGAATACGATCTTGTAAAGCTCCTGCTGCACTCCCGACCGCAATTCGTCAACGTCACCGACCGCAACGGATTTCCGGCGCTGTTCTTCGCGGCGCAGAAAGGGAACGAAAAGATCGTAAAACTCCTGCTGGACCGCGGCGCGAACCCTAACATCGCAGGAAAAATACTGCTTCCGCCGCTGGCCGAAGGCGGAGAGGGGGAAGCGCCGATCACCGCGACTGCTCTCACCGCGGCGTGTGCGGCTGGCAAAGCCGGCATCGTAAAAATGCTATGCGCGCATGGCGCGGACGTCAACTTCGCCGACCCGCAGGGCCTGACACCGCTCATCATAGCCGTCATGGCTAAAAACCTCGATATGGTGAAGACCGTCGTCGAAGCAGGAGCGACAATCGAAGCCCGCGACTCTCAGGGATTTACGGCACTCGCCATGGCCGCCTATGTCTCGGACGCGCGCATCTTCGAATATCTGCTTTCCAGGGGCGCGGACTTTAATACGGCGACCGGCAGAGGCTTTACTCCGCTGATGATAGCGGCCGGCAACAACGGTTTCGAGATCGCAAGGATGCTTATTAACATGGGCTGCAAAATCGAAGCCTGCGACGAAGAAGACGCGGCCAACGCGCTGATATTTTCCATACGCGCCCGCAATTCGAAGATTACGGAAATGCTCATCGACAAGACGCAATTTATCGACGCGGGCGACAAATACCGCAACAGCCCGCTCATAATAGCGGCGGCGGTCGGCGATGTCTGGGCAGTATCAAAACTCATCAGCCACGGCGCCAACGTCAACCACCACAACATCGATTACAACACCGCGCTGATGGTGGCCTCCTCCGCCGCGGACGAACGCCTGATCAAGATACTTATCGACGCGGGCGCCGACCCGAAGTTAAAGAACCGCGAGGGCTACACAGCGCTTCAGATGTATAACGGCGCAATAGAAATACGCCGCGCGACCAGGCAGACGACCACCACGACCGCCACCGATACAATAAAAGATAAATACACGACGACGGCTACCACGCCTGAAACCATAACGACGACAAGGACCGAGACGACTGCGAGCATCAAAAATATAACTAAAACCGCATATAACAACAAAAATATAACCCGTAGATATCGATGGGTGATTCGACCGTCAAGCCATTATGGCCACAAATCAGTGGGCGTTGAATTTATAAGTGATGAAATCGACCGAAATTCTGAACGAATTTCGGTCGAAAATAAAGTTGTTGATGTATTCAGAATACCACCGGAAGTGAATATCACTACAACATTAACGAAGGGCCAGACCCAATATAAAACTGAACACGCGCAGAATGTAACAAGCAAAACACATACCACCACAAAGCAAAACACAAATGAAACCATAACTACTTTCGGTGATCTTCCGGCTCCATCCAATGACGGATCAAAATAATACTGAACAAAAAAACGGAGAATATCAATGAAAGTTATATCCTGCATTGAATCTTATTTGCCAGGCCATCACTATTTAGGTCCCGAATACTATGCTGACTTAAATTCTTTTACGATCTATGGTTACAATTGTTGTTTAAAGCAACATGATTGCCACTATCACATAGTGGGCGCCAAAACAGAACTCGCAAAAACAAGTGAAATCATTAAAACTTTTGCACAACAAACAACCAAAACTGTAGATGTCAAAAATGTCATAAACACAAGCGATGCGATCAACGTGACCACTAAAGTCAACACTTCAGTCGACTTGTCCAACGCCGTCGATACCGTTAAATTAGCCAACCCCTATTTCGTATCGGGCAGCCAGATGGAATTCGCTCCAATGGCCAAAGGAACATCCATCACAGCCTCTTCTTTTCCAAGTATCACATCCATATCGCCGGCCGTTTCAACCGACACGGTATCCGGCGCCCAGACCGCGGTCAAAGCGGCGGCCATAGCCGCTTCAGTGCTTCCGATACTCGCCATTGGCGGCTGCGTGGCCTTTTCAGCCGCGCTTCTGACGAACGCATTCAGGGACCGCGTCGTTAAAAAAAGACTGGAAAATTTCCTGAATGAATTCGATGAAATCGAATCGGCGATCAAAACAAAAAATACAAAATACTCCAGGATGGCTCTGGAAAAATATCCGGAAATGAAAAAAGTCGGGTTAATACTCCAGAAGCTGACAGACGAATTTAACGAATTGAAATGTTCAATTTCAGTGGATAAGAACGTTCTCGAAACCGGCATTAAATTATGCAGGGCCAGAGAAATCGCGGAAAATGTAAAAGCCTGCGAGCGCGCCCTGGCATATTTGAAACTTAATAAAATTGCGGAACTGGAGGCGCGAAGCGCTGAAATTGGAAAAGTCCGGAGTGAAATCATCGAAAACATGTCGGCAATCCCATTAGCGACAATGGAAATCACACAACTGATAAATGATGCGCATGCATTAAAAATCGAACGCATTCCAGCTTCTGAAATCGATAAAATAGATATCGGGAGACTGAGTGACATAGAAGAAAAAAATGCCGCGATGGAACAGGCCATTGGTATCCTCAGTATAAGGTGCGTCGAAATAATCGATACGCAGTTGATAGACAATTCCATAGCCGATAAAATCAAGCAAGTCATAAAGATAGAAGATATTTGCCGCGTCCCCCGCGATCACAATACAAGCGAAATAGAAGTCAATGTGGTCGACAGAATAAACGTTCTACTCTCGGAACTTGTTTTTATAGAAGACTGCAACGAATATGCCGACATATTGAAAAGATTCGACGACATAAAAACCGAACCGGACGGCGACATTCGCCAGCTGCGATACGACGACTTCGTCATATTCTGCGAAGAAATACTGCTGAAAGAGCGACGCCGCATCGAACCCAAGAACGACCTGTTCGAAATCCAAAAGCAGCTCGAATGCCTTGAAACGCCGAACGCCATGAAACTCGCCTCAGAGCTTGAAAAAATGATACCTTCCGGCGGCCCTGTCGATATGGACTCTCTGAAACTTAAGATAATTTCCGCAGTTAAGGAAGATTCGGCGCAATGGGAGAAAGATTCATACATCAGAGCATTAATAAAAGCATTTGAAGAGCTCGGCTACGAAGCGGATGAAAATTTCGAAATGGTACTTATCAATGAAAGGAAAACTTACATTCACAAACCGAAGATGAAAGATTATCACATCGAGATTATGGTTTCACCGGATAAAAAAACGGTCAAGACCGAAGTAGTCCGCGAGGTTGAGCCGGGCCGCCTCGCCGAAGAATCTTCGAAAAATCAGGAAACGCGTGATACAGAGGTCCAGTCCGAATTTAGCGACGACTACGAAAAAGTCGTAAAGTCACTAGAAAAAATGGGAATCAAAATAACCGAAAAAATCCACGAAAAACCGGGTGAGGTTAAGGTACAAAAAGTCTGCGGAATTTCGGACAAAAAAAAGAAGGCGCGAAGGATCGTTGAAGACAGACTTGAAAAAAAGATCTAGCGGCCGCCTGATTAATAATTTATGCCTTTTATTTTCCGGCCTTTTTTATTGAATTTTCGCTGGTAGTCCGGGGTATGGATGGCCCCCCGGGTTTATCCGTCGAGATTTTTTTCGTAGTCTTAGATTCTGCTGCCGTCTTCGGTCTGATCAAGACCATTATTTCATTATCAGCGAAGTTAAGCGGAGTCTGTTCGAACTTGTCTCTGGCGTTAATATCGGCTCCGGCTGCGATCAGGATCGCGATCGCGTTTTTCGCTTTATTCAAAACCGCATAGTGAAGCGGAGTAGATTTATTCGAATCGCCCGCGTTTACTTCGGCGCCGTTATCGATCAGAATGGACGCCGCGTCTCCTGCGTCATAGGCCGCTGCCGCGTGCAGCGGAGTCTGGCCGCGGTTGTCGGTCAAATTCACGAGCCTGTTTTTTCGGACCTCTTCAGAACTGGTGCCGGCCGGCGGCAGAGACTTTTCGTATTCCAGCAAAGCTGAAACCGCCGCCGTATTTTTCTTCGCCACGGCAATATGAAGCGGAGTCTTTCCATCAATGTCACGCCTCCTTATTTCAGCATTATTCCGAAGTAAAAATGTCATGAAATTACGAGCCGCATCCGACGTATCTGAAACCGCGGAGTGAAGGGAAGTTCGGCCTTTAGAATCGGTGGTATTAACTTTTCGTCCGGACGTTATCAGATACTGAAGATAAACGTAATCTCTGTTCTCTATAGCCTGCGCCATGGTCGTTGAACCTTCTTTTTCGCTCTGGCTGAATGAGGTCGAATCGACGGTAGTGACTGACGAAACCGCCTGGACCTCGACCGTACCGGTCGCGGTGGTCATGATCGAGCCGGGGACGGCAGGCGGCGCGCTGCTTTTGCTCTTAAAATATTCCACTTTTTTCCCGAACAGATTTTCAGGCTGCTTTGCGATCTTATTTTGATCTTCGCTGACAGCGACGGCAGCGGTTTCCAGGGGCGGAGGTGTTTCGCCGGCGGGCTGAGCCGCACTTTCGGCCGCGGCCACGCCCTGCGGCGTGACGTTTCCGGCCGGTGGCGTTTCCGGCGCCGAAGCCTGAGAACCCGCGGTATAAACTGACGCGGCTTCATACGGAATCGCGCCGGATTCATCGGCTTTATTGGCTTTTTCAATAGCCGACAGGAATTCTTCAGCGCCGGCCGAGCGCCTCACTTTCAAGGGCGGAACAACCGTTTCGCTCTCCGCTGTTTCACTCCAGTCGGCAAATGTTTTGCCGGCTTTTTTCGCGGCGGCAATCTGTATTTCGTAGGTGGTGAGCGGAGAATAATTTGACGGCGAACTCGAATCGAGTTTATTCGAGAAATATCTGTATTTTTTGCTCCGGTACTCTTTCGCGGCGGCGGTGCCTTCGTTCAGCCTGACGACGCATTCCACCTCGACGGTACGATCAAACGCAGCCGGTACCTTGATTGAACGGCTGCCTTTCAACGCGCGCTGCTCGACGCCGTTGAAATACCAGCATATCGTCTCGCTGCCAGCCTGCGCCGTTTTTTTGTAGCTGGCGGCCAGCGCGTCTTTTACCTTGACTATTTTCAGGCCGTTGATTAAAGGCAGCGGCGTCACGAAAAAATCTTGATATATTAACAGGAGTGAAAACGCAAACAACATGATCGCCATCGTCATCACTGGAGCCGACAGGCCTTTCCGCGCGTTTTTTTTGTACATAACCACTCCGTTTTTCTTTATTATCAAATCAAACGATCCCGCCGAATTTGAGGCGCGTTATCGCCTCGGCGGCCTTTTCGCTCATGCCCAGAAACCGCATCAGCTTCATCTTCTGCCAGAATCTTTTCTGGCGGGCTGTTTTTATATCTTCGCCGACTTTATTTTCGAGTTTTTCGCTGGGCGTGCCGGGCCGGCCTTCGTATTTGAGCGCCTGGTAGAGCGCGATATCGGCGCGGCTGATGAGTTCGTATGATTTGATGAACTCTTCGCGCGTTTCGCCGGGAAAGCCGACCATGACGATGGAGCTGACGCTTTTAACTTTGGTTTCGCGGATCACGTAGTTGATAGCGGCGACGGCGTCGCTGATTTTATAACGGCGTCGCATGGCGTCGAGTATTTTTTGCGACCCCGACTGCAGCGGCGCGCAGAAAGATGTCACGCGGCCTGTTTTAAAGATCGGCACGAGCGCGTCTAAATGTCTGATAAGCCAAACGGGCTCGATAAAGCGGATATTGACGCGGAAATCGCCGGGCACTTTAAACACTTCGTTAAGAAGTTCGGGCAGGCTCGAGCCGCTGTCGGCGCCATAGCAGCCCATATCGTCGCCTGCGAAGGATATTTCGGAAAAGCCTTTGGAAACGGCGTCTTTGACCTGAGCAATTATAAATTCAGGCGGAACGCTTTTAATGTTGCCGCGCGCGCGTTTGATGGCGCAGTAAGAGCATTCGCCGAGGCAGCCGCTGGCGCCCCTGATCATGTACCAGTCTGGCATCGGCACGGTGTCGAGAAAATCGGGGATTCTGACAAATGGTAAAAATCTGGCGGCGGCGAATATTTTTTTCAGGCGTATGCCGGCCATAAACATTTTATTTTCGCGATATTCAGAACCGGTGATAATGTTAGCGCTGATGGAGTTTATTGGAGTATCCGACGGAAATAATTTTTCGATATTATTCATTTCGGAAGGCGGCAGCGCGGTAACGCCTTCGATGGAGTTGAAAAGCGCGGGATTGATCTTCGAAAAGCATCCGCAAACGATCACTTTAGCGCCAGGTTTGGCGGCTTTTCTGGCCTTTTCGATATTGGCGACGGCGTCGTTCTCGTATTCAAGGTTGAACGCGCAGGTTGAAACGAGAATAGCGTCGGCGGATTCGATATTTTCAGTCCGGGCGTGGCCGGCCGAATCGAGGTAGCGGGTTATCTGGGTCATATCCAGAACGAGTTCGGTGCACGGGTGTGCCGAGTTCAATATATGGAAAAGCATGGCGGCTGGTTCCTTTTCATTAAGAATTATTTAACGCCGAATATGAGATTTTTAAGGTGCTTTCTGACCACCGCTCGGTGCATGATATCGTAGCGTCTGTCGATTTCGTCCTGCGGCACGTGATTTTCGAACGCGGCGGCCTTCGTGTCGGGGCGTCGTTCATATTTGAACACCATGTACATTTCGTGCTTCACTTCGTCGACGAGGCGCATCGACTGGTAGAAATCTTCCTCGGTCTCGCCGGGAAAGCCGACTATGATATTGGTGCTGATCATTTCAACGCCGGTTTTTTCGATGATGTAATTGACGGTTTCTTTTATCTGTTCGAATGTATAGCGGCGGTTCATCGATTTAAGGATGCGGTTCGACCCCGACTGCGCGGGCGCGCAGAACGCTTTGATCTTGCCGGTTTTAAAAGAAGGAACTAGTTTGTCCCTGAGTTTGTGGAGCCAGTACGGATCGATAAAGCGGAGATTTATTTTGAAATTGCCCGGCAGGCAGACAAGTTCGTTCAGAAGTTCTGACAGGTCGGTTTTCAGATCGACGCCGTATCCGCCGAGGTCTTCGCCTGTGAGCGCTATCTCGCGGTAGCCGATTTCGATGCCCTTTTTAGCCTGCGCAACTATGGTTTTAAGGGGATCGCTCTTGATGGGACCGTGTGCGTTCTTAATGGCGCAGTATGAGCAGTTGCCGGTGCATCCCATCGCGGCGCGCACGCAGTACCATTTTTCAGACGGAACGGTGTATAGAATTTTGGGGACCGAAACGAAGGGCAGGAAGCTGAATTTTTCGAAAAACTTTCTGGCGCGGAAGAATCTGCTGATCTTAGGATCGGTGTTATATTCGTTCTCGGTGACGAAATGCGTCTCGAAATTTTCAATCTTCGAGGTGAAATTCATTATGTCGTTAAAATTTTCCAGTTTGGATGTGGGCACGGTTCGGCCCTGGAACACGCTTTGCAGGCGATCTTTATTGATCGCGGGCAGGCATCCGGTCACGATGAGTTCGCAGCCGTCTTTTTTTTCACGTCCGAATTTTTCGATAACGCCGATCTCGTAGTCTTCCTGTTCCTTTGAAAATCCGCAGGTGGAAACGATTATGATATCGGCGTCGGCGGGGGCCGCCGTGATCTGCCAGCCGTTAGCGGCGTACCATCTCTTTATGGCGTTCATATTCATGGCGTTTTCGGTGCACGGATGTTTGGTCGAATGCACGTATGCTTTTTTACTCATTTCGCTCTCCATATTTATTAAATACGACGCAGCTGTTTCCGCCCGAAAAGCCGCACGAGTTGGAAACTGCGCCGAAGATGGCCATGCGGCGGGCCTCGCCGGGGCAGTAGTCGAGGTCGCACACCGGATCGGGCGTTTCAAGGTTAATGGTGGGATGGCATATTTCGTTTTTGATGCTCATCGCGGTGACCACGGCCTCGATCGCGCCGGCGGCGGCGACGGAGTGTCCGATCATGGACTTGGTCGCGCCGACGACTATGTTTTTAACGTGCTCGCCGAAAAGGGATTTAATGGCGCGCGTTTCGCCGGCGTCGTTGAGCCGCGTCGAGGTGGCGTGGGCGTTAACGTAATTTATATCGGCCGCTTCGAGGCCGGCATCTGTTATCGCGCGCTGCATGGCGAGTTTGAGCATTCCGCCGTCGGGGCGGCAGGCTGTTATCTTTTCGGCGTCGGAGGTCGAGGCATATCCGGAAATTTCACAGATAATGTTCGCCCCGCGGGCGAGCGCGCGCCCGAGTTCCTCCAGGACGAGGACGGCCCCGCCTTCGCCCAGCACGAAACCGTCGCGGTTAAGGTCGAAGGGCCGCGAAGCGCATGAAGGATTTTCGTTGTTAGGCGAAAGCGCTCCCAGCAGGCTGAATCCTGTAAGGATATAGGCGTCGATCATCTCGTCGCAGGACCCGGTAACGGCCATGTCGATTTCGCCCGAGCGGATGCGCCGGAATGCCTCGCCTATAGAGTAGTTGGACGACGCACAGGCGTTCGAGGTCGCCATGAGCGGGCCTTTGATATTATGCCGGCGGGATATATAGCCCGGGATAAAGAACGGAAATTTATTGTGTATTTCTTCTTTATTCAATAATTGAAGGCAGTTGCGTCCGAAAAGTTTATAATCGACTTTGAAATCGGGGCCCGACGAAAGTTTGAAGATCTCGAAGGCCTTTTCGAAGGATATCCTGCTGGTCTCGATACCAAAAAAAAGACCGCAGGATGCGTTATTGAAATCTATCGGCCCGGCCTGCGCCAGCGCTTCGTCGAGTGCGCTCAATATAAATGCGAGCTTGCGTGACTCGTATCTGCGCGCGTCCGGATATTTTTCCATCAGTTCGGCGGCGCGTTTTACTTCGGCTCCGATGTAGACTGCGAAGCCCGCCTTTTTGAATTCGGGAAGCTCGCCTATGGCGTTTTTGCCGGCGCACAGCGCGGCAAAAGTTTCGGCCGCGCCCACTCCCAGCGGCGTGACGAGTCCCGTGCCGGTGATTACAACTCTTCTTCTGACTATTTTCATAATATTACCATCGCCCGCATCTTATATTTTATCGGTTAATTTACCGCCGATAAGAAACCACGCGCCTTTTTTTTCGCCGGCTTCCGGCGGCACTTTATTCACGACCATCGCCGGATCGGGATAGAGCGTGACGTCGTTGGGTATCATCCTGCCCGGCGCGATTATGAGCCCGGCCGCTATCCTGGCCCTGTGGCCGATGATGGAACCCGCGAAACGAAGCCCGGTGTCTTTTACCCCGCCGGAGCACATGACGGATATGGTCTTGCCGTCGAGGCGGTAATCGGAAGGTATGGAGTTCATGACCGCCGAATCGTAGCCGAAGCAAGAGAACTGGTAAGGGCCGCTTATAAGGAAAGCGCGAGGGTAGACCACCGAGAAGAAAATGACGTTATTGTTGGCTATATAGGCTTTTTCGCCGACAACGCTGAACTTGACGGCCGAATGGTCGTCGATATAAGCCCCGCTTCCGACCACCGAAAACCTGACGACCGCGTAAGCTCCGACGATAGCGCCGGCCTTTATTACGCTGCCTTCGACAACAGCCGTAGGATGTACTTTCGCGCCTCGCTCGATAATAGAAAGGGTCGAGAGTATCCTGGATTCGTTTATGGAGCGCGCCCTGAATAAAACGCCGAGTTTAGCGGCAATGCCGAGTTTGCGGAACCGGGCGAGCCTGGCAAAATTAGCCGCCATATTGACCATGGCGATATGTATGGGCTCGCAAACTCGCACGATGGCGCGCGAGGTGACCGCAAATTTGAAATGGTCTTTTCCTATCATATGATCGGGAAAATGGCCCGATTCGAAAAATTCGTCGGGATTGATTATGACGTTTGCGGCGCGTGAAGGGTCGAAGCCGGCGCTCTTCGAAAAATAGAGCGGATATTCGATTATCGATTCGTTTTCCCCCAGGTTTTGAAGTATAGCGATCTGCTTTGTAAACAGGGTTTTTTCGAGAGCGGCGCGCGAAGTTTCGTGAGCGTTTTTCAACGAGCGGGCGATAAATTCGTTTAAAAATTCAGGCGTGAAAAATATATCGTCGTCGAAGATAAGCGCGCCCGCTGTATTTTCAGTTTTCAGTTCCGGGCGCGTTACGAACTTGCAGTCGAATCCCGCTTCGGTCAGAACGCGCGATTGGTAGTCACGGAGTTTTTCGTTCAAAATTAAAATATCGCCGCAATGGTCGTTGAACGGCGGTATCGAGGTGTCGGTCCTTATTACAAAAGCTTTCATATTCATAACTTTTTAATTATATCATTTTTATAATCACTTTTCAATATTATTGAAGTGGAACCATAAAATAACTTGATAATAATTTCTTGTATTCTCCCGTATTATTATGATATCATACTTTTGAAGTTTCAAAAAATCCAACATATAAAATTAAAAAGGACGGGATAGTTCAATGAAAAAGGTTTTTCTCACTTTATTGTTAGCCATGGCGTTATCGTTCTCGTTTCCCACCGACGCGCTTAAAGCCGCTGAAATTTTGTCTGATTCCCCGGTCAGCGTCATCTTCTTCATGCCGGTCGGAAGTTCACTCGATCCTTTCATCCAGATGTGCGAAAAAGGCATACAGGTCTCCGCGTCGCTATTTCCCGATCTGAAGATCGCCAGAGTTTATCCTTATTCCGACGATTACGTCCATGAGTACATAAAGTTCGCCGCGATGCGCGGCCACGAATATATAGTGGGCATAGGCTCTTATTACGCCGACGCCTTCGATAAAATAGCGGACGATTTCCCTAACAAAAACTTCATAGTTATAGACGGAAAATCGAATAAGAAAAACGTTAAATCGGTCCTTTTCGACAACAAGGAAGCTGGCGTGCTCGCTGGAGCCGTCGCGGGCATTTTAACGGCCGGAAATAAGGTCGGGTTCATCGGCGGCCGCGAAACCGGGATCATATTCGACTTCGAAAAAGGCTTCGCCGAAGGCGTTAAAAAACATAACAAAAAGGCTGAAATAAAAGTTAAATACATATCGAAGGGCAACGACGGCTACTCCAACCAGAAAGCCGGATTTGAAATAGCCGATTCGATGTATAAAAACGGAGTAGACATAATATTCGCCGCCGCCGGCGGATCGGGACTCGGCGCCATAGAAGCGGCCCGCATCAACAGAAAAATGATAATCGGCGTAGACGCCGACCAGGATGACCTCGCGCGCGGAATAGTCATGACCTCTATCATCAAAAGGCTCGACACATCTATAGTAAATCTGCTTCAGTCGGTGGCCACCGCCAAATACGACGCAAAAGAAACCGTATACAATCTCGGCAACGTCGGCTTCGCGCTTTCGAACTTCACCTACTCGAAAAATAAAATTAAAAAGGGCGATCTCGACAGAATTTACGACGAACTTTTCAATCTGAAAAAAAAGTACGAATATTCTGAAAGATCGAAACTCAACGACCGTGATGAAAACAAAAAGAAAACGGGGCGAAGCAAGTACAAACCGGGCCAGACATTCAGGAAATAGAATATTGATATGGATTTTTCAGGCAATCTGATCTTAAGTTCTTCATCTATCACCGCGCGTTCGGCGGTCCATTCCGAAAATATGGACCTGCTGGCGCGCGGAGTGCCGTTTTACCGCGAAGAGCCCCTTGAAATAGAATCTTTCGGCCTCGTCCGCCACGGTAAAATAAGTGATCCGGCCGTGGCCGGCCTCCTCGATTCATTCGACATAAAGCCTAAAAACAAGAAATATTTCGAACGCTCTTCTATTCTTTTGTTCGCCGCGGTGAAGGACTACATAGAAAAATTAAGACGTATCGACGGAGACGGCATCGGCCTGTTCTGCGCGGTCGGCCCCGCTAACGCGCGGCTGGCGGAATTCCGGGAATGGGCCGCCGCCATCGATGAAAACGATGAGTTCTATCCTCCGCTGATGGCGAGTTCCGTCATAAAACTTCTGCCGAATATCGTCATGTCAAATCTTTCTATAAACGCCGGCTGGCGTGGAGAAAACGCTATCTTCACCTCGCCCGCCTCGCCTTTCGCCGATGCGCTCGGTTCGATGCTTTTAAGCATGGAAGCGGGATCGCTCGCTATAGCCGCGGCCGCTTCGGTTTCGGCGCCGTTCGAATATTTCAACATCGATTCCTACACCCGGTTCCTGGCGCCTTCTTTTTTCAACGCTCCGCTTTGCGAGGCGGCCGCCTCGCTGCTATGCTGCTCGCGCGATTATTATTATGAAAACGATCTGATCCGCGAGAACTTCGAACCCGAAGGATTCGTCGCTTCCATCGGCCGCTTTAAGGTCCCTTACGGTTTTTTCGATTACGACGACATCGCTTCTATAGGCGGGAAGGTCCGCAGCTATCTTGAAAAAATAAATTACGATTTTGGCGGAATGGATCATTTCGCCGTTTCGCCTTCACCCGCCGGCAATTTTCTGAGCGCGGGCGAGCCGCTGAATATTTCCGGGTTGATTCACCTGCTCAATAAAAACAGTGCAGCCGGATACGCCGTGTCGGCGACCGTCGATTACTTTGGTAATCTTACGGTGATAAGGGCGGGCGGACGCCGCGCCATAAAGTAAAAAACAATATCGTTATATCGCCCCAACGTTGGTGAACCATGAAAATAAAAAGAGTCGCGCTTATAGAGCCGGCAGTCGGCAGCGAATGCCTCACTACTGAGATATTCGCGCAGATCCGCGCATCGCTGCCTTTTCTGGCGGGCGCCCTGAAGGCCTCGGGATATGAATGCGGCGTCTATTGCGAAGAACTTATAAAACTGAAACCGCGCCTTCATCATATCACGGCGGCGCACGACGCAGTGGGCATTTCCGTCACGATAAACACCGTCAGGCGCGCGCTCGATATAGCAAGCGCCATTAAAAAGATCGCCCCGGCGCGGGTGATCGTGTTCGGCGGGAGCGTCGCCGGAAATTTCGCCGAAAAATTACTTGAAACCGGCGATTACTGCCTCCCGGGAAGGGCGGAAATCACCTTTCCGATGCTTCTTGACGCCCTCAACCGCGGAAGCGGCCTCGAAAACGTTCCGAACCTTATTTTAAAGCGCGGCGTCGCCGCGGTGAGGACCGAAAGAAAATATTTGACCGGCGATTTCATTTCCGACTTCGGACCGGTCGTAAATTTCGGCGGCGTTTCGGAAAACCATAATATAATAAACATAAGGAAACCTCCTCTTTATTCGATATTCTCTTCCACGGGCTGCGTTCGCAACTGCCGGTTCTGCATCACCGAAAAAAAATACGTAAGACGCGAAACGGATAACGCACTCGCCGATTTCAAAAGCATTTTATCGCTGCACCGCGGATTTCTGGCGCCGCATTTCATGTTAGTCGACGACTGCGCTTTCGGCGACATGGACCATCTTAAAAAACTTCTTTCCTCGCTGGCGGAGCTTCGTGCAAGATCTAAATTTTCGATAATGATGCAGTTCCACGTAAAACCGCTCCTCAAAGATCCCGCCATCGCGCTTCTCATGAAAAAAGCCGGAATAACGACCCTGATGATGGGGTTCGAGTCGGCCTCGGACGCCTCGCTCAACTCCGAAAATAAAGGGACGACGGTCGCTGAAAATATCGCTGCGATCAAAATATGCAGGAAATATGGGATCATCCCGTACGGTTATTTCGTGGCCGGCTTCGACGCCGATACAGAAAGCGGCATCAGGGATATTTTCGACTTCATATCCGCGCATAAACTTGTGGCGCAGGTCCTGCCGGTGGGCGTTGTTGAAGTCGACCCGGACGGCGTTGCCGTCGAAGGCGTCGCGAAGACGCTCGACTCCTATTCTTTCGGGGCCGCGATGAAGGTCTCGCACGTTCCTCGAGCTATGAGTCCTCACGAACTCCAGGCCGTTTTGATCGAAGGATACGACAGGATATATTCGTTCAAAAGGGCGGCAGGGCTTCTCAGCGCACGCGAAGCGGTTTATAATCTTTTTTTCTCGATCTGTTACCGCAGATGGCGGCCGCGCCTCGTCGCGCACCTTAATTACCTCAAACTGCTCGCCAGGTTCGGCGGCGCTAAAAAGTTCTCCTGAAACTCTTAAATTTTTATATTTTTTTTAGCCGGGTGAATTGACATTATGGACATATTAATATATAATTGTTTGAACCGTACCGAAAGGACGGCGCATCAAGAATTTATTCGTTACATGCCGCACCGGCGAAACATAAAAATAAATACACAATTATACGCAAAATAACAGCAGGAGGGTCTTATGGTAAAAAAATCTACTAACGCTCTGGTTTGCTCAATTTTAATGCTTTTTATCTGCCTCGCTCCGGTTTTCGCGGCTGACGCAGCTGCTCCCGCCCCTGAAGACAAGGTTTTGTTTTTCGTTAACGAGCCTTCTGAAATGTCCTTCGTCGAAATGGGCAAGATCATCTCATACGTCGAAAATTATTACCGCAACGTAGGCCTCGTAAACAGCCAGGACGTTGAAAAATTCTTCCAGGCTTTAAGAAACCACGGCGCTCCGGGCGCAGGCAGTTCCAAGGCCTATGTGGCTTTAGTAGTTCAGGACTCCTCGCATCCGTCTAACACCTCCTACTCCCCGACGGGCGTTTTAGCCGTGCGCGGACAGTTCGACAAGGCGAAGGTCATCGACATATTGAAGCGCCACTACGTTGAACATGCGACCAAAACCGGCCACGAACAGCATTTCAGCGAAACTCAGAGCGGCAGCGTTACCGTCCACCGTTTCGCGCTTCCAGAAAAAGACCGCGAACTCACGATGATCAGTTTCGGCGACTACAGCCTGTTCGCATCCGCCAAGATCGGCGACACCCGACTTCTGAAAGAAACCGCTAAAATGCTCCAGGACAAAACCTTCAAAGCCAATCTTTACTCCGATACCAACGTCCGCTTCCTCATCAAACCGGACGAGCTCGACAAGCAGAAACTTTCGAAGATCATAAACGATAAATACGAAGATCTCAAGCAGAGCAAAGTCCTTCTCAAACGCAAAGGCTTAAAGGGCTTTTTCACCAGACGCTTCGCCGACCACAAGGTAAAATTCATAAACAGCGCGATCGCCGAAATGAACGACGTTGATTTCACCGTCTACAGAATGAGAAACGAAAACGCCAACATGAAAAGGGTTTCGGTAGTTTCCACGTTCGCCAATGAAGATATCGCCCGCAAGGTCAAAAAGAATATACTCAACCATCTTAACGACGCTATAAAA